>Ga0228667_1000632_pt1 | contig 11310 bp, 11 predicted proteins | sample 81DmetaG_FD_182696 | JGI IMG/M metagenome (GOLD analysis project Ga0228667, IMG submission 182696) | Seawater microbial communities from Monterey Bay, California, United States - 81D | ecosystem: Environmental > Aquatic > Marine > Coastal | place: USA: California | collected 2016-10-11 | reverse complement strand
TTAACTATCATAATAGTGGCAACAGTGCTTATTCTTGGGTGGCTTTATCAAATGGAGATGGCACCTTCACCAAGCATCATTCTCTTAATAGTTTCTTGCAAGGTAGCGGTTCAAAGGATAGTTATGTTACAGGAGATTTTAATGGTGATGGTAATACGGATATAGCTACTTTTAACTATCATAATAGTGGCAACAGTGCTTATTCTTGGGTGGCTTTATCAAATGGAGATGGCACCTTCACCAAGCATCATTCTCTTAATAGTTTCTTGCAAGGTAGCGGTTCAAAGGATAGTTATGTTACAGGAGATTTTAATGGTGATGGTAATACGGATATAGCTACTTTTAACTATCATAATAGTGGCAACAGTGCTTATTCTTGGGTGGCTTTATCAAATGGAGAAAATACTCAATTTACAACTGGATCTGGAAATGATGAAGTTTATGGTGGAAAAGGAGATGACAAACTTTATGGCGAATCAGGCAATGATAATCTATTGGGCGGAATCGGAAATGACGAATTGCATGGCGGAACCGGAAATGATGATCTAAAAGGTGAGGATGGATATGATCTTCTTTTTGGTGGAGATGGAGATGATGAATTGTCAGGAGGTAATGGTAATGACAAACTTTATGGCGGAAATAATAACGACACCTTAAAAGGCGGATCTGGTTATGATATAATTGAAGGAAATAGTGGAAATGATAATCTAGATGGCGGATCTGGGAATGATTTACTAAAAGGTGGAGAGGGAAATGACACTATAAATGGAGGCTTAGGAGATGATAATATTTCTGGAGGTCTTGGTTTGGATATCTTGTCAGGAGGAATGGGTAGTGACTCATTTGATTTTTCTTCCCTAGAAGATTCATCGATTAATGTGACTGATGAGATAGAAGATTTTGAACAAGGAATAGACAAAATTAACTTATCTGATATTGAGGAAGATTTATCCTTTGATTCATTTGAGTTCGTGATTGAAAATGGTCATACTGTAATCAAGGATAAGAATAGCGATTTTGCTATTGATTTGAATGGACAGTTTAATTTAAACGAAGATGACTTTATTTTTTAATTAAACTGCAATTATTTTGAGCTAGATCTTAATTTAAGCTTTAACTCAAAAATATATTGGAATGTTCTTTGTATTAATTTTATACGAGTTTTAAAGCTACCTCCACCTTTAGCCTCTCCGTGGATTCTATCTTTAAAATATACAGGAATTTCTTTGATTTTATAGCCATTTATTTTTGCTTGATATAGCAAATATAAATCTAAGGAAAAATCTGATGGAGCTTTGCTTTTTATGTGTTTGTTATAGAATTCTTTTGAAAATAGCTTTGGTTGAGCATTGATATCATCTAAATACTTCCTAAGCACAAGAAATACAACCATTTGCATCCCAAAGGTAAAAAAGGCTTCTGATAATTTTCTATTTTTTCTTTTGCCCTTAATAATTACTTTCTCTTTTTTGCTATTTTTATATAAATCTAAGGCTTTAATAACATCTTCAGGATCTGTTTGCATATCTGCATGAGTCCAAGATAATATTTTACCTTTAGCCTTAGATAGCGCTTTTGCAATATCAGCGCCATAGCCGCCTCTTTTTTTATTTAAAATTAACTTAAAGTTATCTTCAGGTAGAAATTTAAAAATTTCCTGCAATTCTTTTGGGGTATTGTCCGTCGATCCTCCATCTATAACTATAACTTCTAGGAAATATTTACTTTTTTTAATAATCTTCTGTAATTGCTCTAATACAAGAGTAACATTTTTTGCTTCGTTAAAGCATGGAATTACAATAGAAAGATCGGGAGATATTTTTTTCATAGGATGTTTTCTTTTTTTGCAAACTCCTTCCAATAGGAAATTGTTTTTTCATAATTCTCATAATCAGCTGGAGTTCCCCAGCAAATATATTTTACATCAAAATAACCGACTTTTAATCCAGAGTTAATACAATATTGCAAAACCTTATCAACATAATATTTGCCATTGAGTGTATCTTTCTTCCAGATCATATCTTCAAGGTTATTTAGAAAATCTGATGCATGTTTAAACCAAAACATTCCTGTTGTTGCATGATCACTCATAGGATTATCGCTAACTGTTTTCTTCAACGATATCGCCTCTAACTCTTTTGAATCTGGTTTTAACTTTGCCCAACTATGAGCATTTGGATTTTGGGCAATATTATCATCATTGCTGTGGCTAATCATCAATACATCAAACTCTGATCTGGCTTTTTTAAATTCTTTTTCATCATAAACAAAACCATTATCACAAGCTCCGATAAAAAGCTCATCCTTACTTTGCAAAAACTCTCTGGCAAGAAAGCATCCAAAAGCCTGATCTAGCATGACATGATCATGAATAAATATTGTATTTGGAAAGAATTTATGAATAGTTTCTTCTGTGCCATTAATTTTGTGAAAATCTCTATCTACACATATAATTTTGTTTGCTAAATCATCAATTCCAGGAATATCTTTCATTGCACATACTACCATAGGAAGCTTTTCTCCACTATGACGATCAGTCGTTGGAATACACGCTTTATTAATTTTATATCCAGCATCAGAGAATCTAGTGCCTTTTCCTCCCATTGGTATTAATATAATCATATTTTAAATTCTTTAATAATTTTCATCCAAAATAAATATTCTTCTAAATCCTCTGGAGTTCCCCATTGACAAAAATGAGTCGCATTATTAGGACACCATACTTTTAGATTGTCTTTTACTAGGTAGTTAAATGGTAGTGAGGCATAATATTCTCCATTGATATTATCATCTGCCTCAATCATTTTCTTGCAATATTTCTTTAATAATTCTCCTGTTTTAAAATAATAAACTCCTGGAGAATGTCTTGCCTTAGTTTTATCTTCTTCCCATGAGAATTTCTCTTTAATTTCAATTAAATTTTCATCTTTATCTACTTTACATGACGCATAAAGATTCTTTCTTGGTATTAAATGTGGATGAAATCCACTATAACAAGGTACAGATCCATCTGAATTTCTACTTGTAACCTCTTTTTTAAACGACTGATAATCCCAGTTCATATAATAATCACAGTATGAAATAATCGTTGGCAATTTATCATCAATAACTTCAGACGCTCTTAAAACATCATAAACAGGTCCCTTCTTTTGCCAATCTTTAACAGAAAACATCTTTGCATTTGGAGCAATGCGATTGAGTTCAGGCCTTATATAATCAAGAGATTCCAGATGTTTTTCTTGGCAAATAAAAGTAATCTTGTCTTCATCTCCTGGAAACATTTTTACTAACCATTCAATAATGGGCTTACCATGGACTTTAATAAAGGGCTTTAATTCACTATAACCTGCAGCTTTAAATCTTGATCCATAACCTGTCATTGGAATAATTATCTGCATCTTATTTTTTAATTAAGGATTTTCTATATTTCTCGCTCTCCATATTTTCAATGTAATCTATATCTTCTTTTGAGATAAAATTTGGAGTTAGACCAAGATCATTAATCTTTTTTATTATGTAATCATAAGCATATAGTGTTTCTATGCCTGCGGTGGTTTTTCTTAAATCTTCTGATAAAAGATAAACAACTTGATCTGGAAATATTACTTTTTCTTTTACTTTATTAACATCTAAAGAAACCTCCTTTAATTTATAATCAGAACTAATGTTAAAATAATTTATGATTTTATTATTTACTGCTTCATGAAGTTTTTGGGCATCATTAGCATTGTCAGCACAAACAATAATTCCATGATTTTGCATAAAAATTACATTTGATTCCTTATCCTTGGTCGCCTTACTTATTTCAATGGTTATATCCTTTCCTGGATTAGCATATTTAACCCAAGTCCCATCAGAAAATAATTTTTGCACTATTCCTTTCCCCTCAGAAGAACAGCATAATATATTAGAATAAATTGAATGTGTATGAATAATATATTTATATGGCAGTAAGGCATGAAAACCTGTTTCTATGGAAGGTTTTAAGATTGGATAACCATCTATCTTAGAAGTCTTTTCTTTAATAAAATCACTAAATTCATCCTCTGTATTATTTAATATGGCATCGTTTTCGATATGATCATCAATATCACGATAATTTACAAATGCAAAACCATCATCTTCAGTCATATTTTTTAGCAAATAGCCAGAAGCTTTAATTGCCATTAAGTTACCATCAATCTTGACTGAAGTATTACCGCCTCCACCTTGAACGAATTCTGGGTAAGATCCTATTTTTCTTGATATATTAACTAAGTTTTTAACCTCTTCTTTCATTTAATTTACTTATTTTTATCACTTTGTAAATTTTTCATAATACAATATGAAATGAATAACTGTATAATTCCAAGATAGTCTTTATCCCATGATGGATTATTAATTCCAAGATCTTCTAGCTCTAGATTTAAAGATAAGTTATAAGCAATATTATCAATTTCTTGTACCGATAAGTTACTATCTATTTCTATAAATTGCCTATCTTCATCTTCATATTCATGTTTGGAGTTAATGGATTTTATATTTGATAATTCGTTAAATAATGGCTCTAAATAAAATGAATTAGTTGCGGTAATTTTAAGGATTATATTTGATTCATTATCTTTGCTTACCTTTTTATCATTAAGCAATTCTACTATAATATCAGCATATTTTAACTGTGCTTTTATGAATTTTTCTGAATCTTTTTGCCTGCTATCTAGTTGCTTTAGAATTTTATCCTTGGAATATCCACGCTTTTTTGTATCCCTGTCGATTTTCCATTGCTTCCTTAATCTTTCTGAAGGATTAACGAAGATTTTTAAATCATATAAGTCCCTCATTTGCTTTATATAAAAACTATGAAGACCTTCAAAAATTACCAAATTACCTGTCTTGAATCTTTTTTCTTTAGTAAATTTACCGGTGTCATGGTCATAACTTCTTCTACTAATTGTTTCGCTATTTTTAATAGCTTTTAGATATGATATTTCATCATGTAAGAAGTTTGATTTAGGGTTTAAGTGGGTAAAGTTATTCCAATTATCATTTCCTCTTTCCCATTTATGCATATCGTCACCACGAATTATAGTGGTATTTCTATTTTTAAAAATTGATTCTATGGAGTTTGAAATAGTCGTTTTTCCAGCGCCAGAATCTCCACAAATTCCAAGCAAGAAAGGATGAGAGAATATTTTATAATTGGCATAGCTTTTAATGCCAGATCTATATATAAAGATACAATTGGCAAGTAGCATGGCTTGCAGTAGCGTGAAAGACAAGTTAGATATTTTATCCGCATCTATTCCGATTAACTGCAAAGATTGATAAGCATTAGGTGCTTTAGCGAGATTAGGAGCTATAATTTGCAGAACTTGCAAATAATCAGAATTTTTTATTAATAAAAAATATACAAAATAAGCTATTTGTAGGCCTAAAAATAATATTAGAGTAAAGTCAAACTTTGAATTAGATCTCTTGGAATGAAAATATATAAAAAATGGTATTATCCAGTAATACCAACCTTGCATTGGGGAGACCATCAAAGCAATTATGCCAAAACTAAATCCCAAGAACATCATATAAACATCCTTACTAAATCCTTTTAGATTTATTGCAGTGATGAATAAGAATAAGTAAGCGAGTGGGACAAAATATAGAATATTTCCATCTGGAAAGTTATAGCTAAAATCAAATATTTTAACCTGTTCCTTATTATTAAAAACCATTTCTATAAAATCATGGCTGAACAGATAAGGAAGATTAACTAATATGAAGCTGGCGATAACGATTAGAAGGTTTAATGATAATTGCCTGATATTCACAGTTTTTGAATATAGCAGATAAGCAAAATAAAATGGCAACATCATTACCATATTGGTTTTGGCGGCAATTGCCAGCCCTAAAAATATTGAAGAATATTCAAACTTTCTTTTAAATAAGAAATATAAAGAAACAAAAAGTATAGAAACTGGAATTACATCAAGTTGACCATGTATATAATTTATATAAATTAATATTGGGGATAGCCAATAATAAATAAGAATCTTTTTGGTATGTTCTTTTATTAAGCGAGACAAAAGAACTAAGATTAAAAAATCTGCTAGCAATATTGGTAATCTTGCTAAAAAAATAGTTGAAGAAGAAATAATGCTCCAATCAGTAAAAATTCCAAATATTATCCTTGGAATACTAACAATATAAAGCATTAATGCTGGATATGGAAAGGCATTTGCCTGATCTATCTTTATAAAATGCTCGTAAGGATTAGAAAAACCGCTTGAGATATAATAATCTGTAAATGGGATAAACAGATCTGTTAAAAAGTTTGAGGCTAATGTAAATGCCAATATAACTTTAATAAAAAGACCAATCCAAAAAATATTGGAGTTAAACACTTCTTTTAATTTATTATTGCCATATCTATCTATAAAAATTTCTTTAGTAGTTTTACTCATTTAAATACGACTATCTTAATTCCAATAAAATTGGTACATGTTGTTAGGCCTATTGCCAATATATTAGCTATTCTTGGATCGACCCCAACAGCATCAACTATAATTTTTAAAAACAACAAACTCAATATTAAAGATACTATGTAAACAGTATAGTATTTTATAATTTCTGTGTACTTTTTCTTCTTTTCAACTTTGAAAGTCCATTTTCTATTAAATCCATAGCCAGCAAATACACCAGAAATAAAGCCTACAGCTGAAGAGATCAGGTAATTTATATTTAAGAACTCAAGTAAAATATAAAATATTCCATAGTTTATTATAGTAGACCAAACACCTACAACAATAAACTTATAGAACTGGGTGCTAATTTTGTTTTTTAATAAACCCATTATCATATATTTATTATAGAAATTTTATAGGGCCTTATGCCCAAAGCTTCAGCTCCTTTTATGTCTTTGCTTTCACTATCACCAATCATAATTACTTCATTTGGCTTTAGTTTTAATTTTTTTAAAGCTGTTTTAAACATTTTTGCACTTGGTTTCTCTTCCCCAACTTCTTCTGAAGTGACTAAATATTTAATATAATCGCTAACTCCTAATTTTCGTAATTTCCTTACTTGTATATTTACAGTCATATCACTAACTACGCAAATATCTATTTTTAACCTTTTGCATTCTTTTAATAAGGCTAATGCATCTTCGGTAAGAAGCATGTTATCTATAAGAGTACTCCAGTAGATTTCTTCATATTTGAAAGCTAATTCCCAATTTTTATCCAAATCAAATTCCTCAAACATCTCTTGAAAGGCAAAAAATCTTGATCTGCAAGCCCCTTGAAGACTTAATCTTTTTGTAACTATATTTCTTTTTTCTCTATATTTATTAGAAAAATCATTGAGAGATATTTCTTCATCTATTTGTTTTTTATAAGCAGAGTAACATCCTTCAATTGCTTTCTTATGACAATCTTCATAGTAATAAAGAGTATTATCTAAATCTAGTAATACACCTTTTACATTACTTAAATCAATTTTAGGAAATTTTATAATTTGTTCCATAGCTCAGGTTTTTTTGTGCATACAGCATCCAAGTTTATATTATTTTTTTGTAGAATTTCTTGAAACTGCAAAGCTTTTTCTATTTTATGCTTTTGTAATTCTGGAGCAACAAGACATAGTTTGAAGTTAGCATCTTTTAATATTTTGTAATTTTCCTTATCTAATGGCATTTTGGTAAAACAATCTACCCATACCCATCTTGCTTTATCCTTAAATGATAGCGCATATTCAATTGGCTCAAATTCTGAAAAACGCACGGCAAGATTATCTGGGGTGAATCCTTCAATTTCGCCAGATGCAGCTTTATTTGAATAAATCACAAAATATGGCATGGATAAATCCAAGAAAAACCAATTTTTATAACCATATTTACTCATTAAATTAATGCATTCAAGCTCAACACCTTCAGTCTTGATATTTAGAATTACAGTACCTTTGTGATTTTTAACATATTCAGCTAATAAATTTTCAAACTTTGTCGGAGAAGTCTTTTGATGGTTAAAAGGATCATGATGCAATATTAGATCGTCATTGTGGTAGCGAATATCAACTTCTATCCCATGCGAGTAATCAACTTTTTGGAGATCTTTTATATTATTAATTCGATGAGATATTATATGCATCATTAATTATTTTGTTTTGAACAATATTCACATTTATCCATATCATCCTTATTTAATTCTTTGCTATTACTACATTTTTCCAAAATAGGAGTACAGTAGATAATCTTATCTTCAGCACCTATAATCCAGTGCCTAATTTGGCCATAATCTATATAATCAGTATCTGATGATTTTATTCTAAGCCCAGATAACATAGAATTAAGCTCTGACTTCCAATAAGGCTCACCATCATTAATGATATATGATTCTTGAGAGTCGTCTTGTAGATTAGCATCTTCGTATTTTAAATATTTGTAATTATTTGCATCATGAGTTGTTCTATTTGGCAATATGATACCAAAAAATTTAGTTGGCAGAGAGTAGATTATAAATACTGTTATTAATGCAGTCTTTATATATTTATCTAACTTTATCTTCAGTAGAAAAACTATTAATGCAGCAATACTAAGTGTTGACATTAAGAAATAGGCATGAGCCTGATGCCCTATATCCTCATTATTACGAACTGCTAAAATACCAACCAAAGATACAATTGTATATATTACTAAGGATTTGTCAAAAAATGGTAATTCTTTAAACTTTTTTCCTTTTAAGGTAATAAATAAAAATACAGCATAATATTTTGCTATTATATAAAATAATATTAAGAAGCCTGTTACTTTTCTACTCCTATCTCCTAGTTCAATTAGATTCTTAATTGAATCATTCAAACTCCATCCCACCATACCTTTAAATTCAAAACCTCCTTTAAGGGTAAATTTTGAGGCATTACTAATTGCCTGAGTTGAAATAAAAGACATGTCAAGCCAGCTATACATATTGGCTAAAACCAATATTCCCCCAAATATTGTAAGTGGAGCAAATCTTAATTCTTTATTTTTCCACCATATGTAAAAAGCAAAAGCGCCAGCCATATAAAATATTGGAGCTTTGCAAATAATTAGCATTGTAGCAAAGAATAGTAACTCTAATGCTTTTCTTTGACAGTTATCATCTTTTTCTTCCAGATTAATTTTAAGAACCCTAAGAAAAATTTCGAATATAACAAATACATATATGAATGAAGAAACATATAAATTATAATTTATCTCTGCTCCATATATACCAAAGACTAGAAGACATATAAAAAATAATTTCCAAGGATTAGGTTTGAAAATTACATATAATGAATATACAAAATTAGTAAAAAAGATAATCGCAAGAATATACCTTATTTCCGTAAAATAAGCTAAATTTGGATTTGGATTTAAAAATCCAACAACAGAAACTGCGGCAGATGGTATAAGATGCATCGCAGAAAATTCTGATGGATAATAAGTCGAAACCCTAAGATTACCCATGTAATCAGCTTTTAAAATTTCAAAAGAAGGTGCAAAATATAATACAGAATGTGATTCAAAAGGTAAAAATTGGTAATGAAAACTGATTAGATATATTGCAAAAATTAAAGCTATGACGGAGATTGCTATCAGATTATTCCTACTAATCAAAAAATTATTTTTTATATAATTTGCATGTAATTTTGTGTTTCTGATAATTTCATACAAGAACAACAAAACTCCAACAACTAAAAGACCTTTGACTATTAATAAATTATAAGCGGGAATATATCGTGAAGTTACAGCAATGATAGATGATATTACAAGTAATCCCGAAAGCAGAGATGAGGCAAAATTATCTTTTGTAATCATTCTTCCAAAAATTGCCAGAAGAGCTATAGTTGGAATTATATATAAATATTGTACTATATCCATTTAATTTTTCTAAAAGTTATCGAATTTATTTTTTTTAAAAAGAAAAATAATAGAAGATTATCCTTATTTTTCAATTACTAACTCATTTCTTGTTACTCTTTAATTCAAATTTTCATAATCAGTTTGAGTTTAAAAACTCATTTCAAACTCAGCCCCTTTTCCTATCTCAGATTTACAAATAATTTCCCCATCAAAAGCTCTCATAATTCTGCGACAAAATGGTAAACCAAGTCCTGTTCCGTCTTTTTTACCAGAGGTAAAAAAGCTTTCAAAAATCAGTTCCAGTTTATCAGACTCAATTCCAGGGCCACAATCTTTAAAATATAGATAATTGCCATCTGGTTTTGTTTCTGATCTGATTTCAATTTTTGATTTATAATAAAGGGCATTTTTAAGCAGGTTAAAAATAACAAAAATCATCATATTTTCATCGCCTCTAAAAATGAAGCTTTTCTCTATATCAATACTAATCAGATCTTTTTCTTCCTCATTTTTATAGGTGAATTGTTTTAGTGCCTTTTTAACCACATTCGAAATCGATAAGTCGGTAAAATTACTCTTATCAATTTTACCCTCTCGAATATTAGCCATAATCATATCAATCATCGCTAAGCCCTGACTTGAGGAATCGGCAACCAGGTCAATATATTCAATCAATTCATTTAAATTGTTTTTCATCAACTCACAACATCCTTTGATGCCAGCAAGCGGATTTCTTGTTTCATGAGCAATCGAACCTGCCAAACTTTTAACCTGTTCAATTTTAGCATGACATTCCACGCTATTTTCTTTTATTTTTTTAAACATGACTAGAAAAATTTAAGGTTGTTAAAATAATTACCATATTTACAATAGCTAAATCAACTTTAGAGAAGATATAAACACTACTATTAAACTCTATAATACTATTAAAACACTGACTAATCAAGTTAATTAAGCATGAATATCATAATTAATTACAAACAATGCAAAGCTGCCAGAGCCCTTCTAGACTGGAATCAGGATATATTATGCGAGAAGGTGGGAGTTGCTAAATCAACTATTGGTGATTTTGAGAGAGGAGTAAGAAATTTGAGGATCGAAACCATGCAAAAACTGGTGGGAGTTTTTGAAGAAAATGGCATTAGATTTGAGAGTGAAGGAGATAAAATTTTGGTTGAGTTGAATCCTAAAAATTAAGGATAGATTTTTCGTAAAAAGTAATTACCGCCTGTTCGGTTGAAAAATCTCTAAATAGAAAGCCAACTGGTAAAGCCTTATTTTACAAGGATTCTACCCTCAAGGAAAAAGTTAGTAATGGGATTCACACGCTGAGCCATTTTACATCTTTCTAACTCTCAAAAAATTGGTAATTTCTTAAAACCAATTACCCTCTACAACCCCAGTAAATAAAGGCTTCCAGCCAGTTTTAAATTTCCAGACCAGTTGCATTTTTGATC
>Ga0228667_1000426_pt1 | contig 14875 bp, 10 predicted proteins | sample 81DmetaG_FD_182696 | JGI IMG/M metagenome (GOLD analysis project Ga0228667, IMG submission 182696) | Seawater microbial communities from Monterey Bay, California, United States - 81D | ecosystem: Environmental > Aquatic > Marine > Coastal | place: USA: California | collected 2016-10-11 | reverse complement strand
AGGCTTTCACCAGTAATAGCTTGGTAACTTCCTAAAGTTCTTCTTATATCGTGTAATCTTAAATCTTTTATTTTGGCTGTATCTAATATTCTGCTCCACGCTCTTTTTGGGTCTGCTAAATGTCCAGCTTTGCTATTTATAGATGGAAAAATCCATTGTTTTTGAAAATCCTCTAAATCTAGTTTTTCATTTTCTTTTTTTCGTTTTTGTAAAAGTTCTATAGCTTGTTCAATTAATGGAATTGATTGAGGGTCGCCATTTTTGGTTTTTGGAATACGCCATTCTAAAATTTCAAAATTTATTTGCTCCCATTTTACTGTTAAAATATTGCTTCTTCTTGCTCCTGTATAGAGGGAAAAATATATATAATCTTTTATGACTTTATTCTCTTCTCGTGCTAGTGCTTCAAAAAATCTTGGGAGTTCATCGGTTTGAATAAATCTATCTCGTGATCGTTCTTTGAATTTTTTAATATTATTAGCTGGGTTTTTTCCTCCATATCCCCATTCAATAGCCTTGTTGTACATTACCTGTATTTTGGCAAGCATTCTATTTGCCATATATGGCGTATTGCCTCCTAATTTCTCATGAAATGCTCTCACATCTTGATTGCTGATTGTAGATATTCTTTTTTTAAACCAATGGGAGCAAAGCCTTTTTATATCTCTCTCATCATCTTTCCAAGTTACCTTTTGTTTTTTGGCGTAGCGTTCTATATATTCTTTGAATAAATCACCAAAAGTTATTTCTTGCCTGAGTTCGTTTTTTTCTTCATTGGGATTAATGCCTTGTGCAATTTGTCCTTTAATGATTTTCGCTTGCTTGCGAGCATTTTCTATAGTTATATCTGGAAAATTACCAATTAATACTCTTTCATCTTTTCCATTGATTCTTTTTCTAATAAAAAAAGTAATAATGTGATTCGTAGTAATATAGAGGCTCAAACCCTTTTCTTTGCTGTCTTTATAATATATTATGCCTTTTTCAGGGGTAGAAAGTTTGTTAATTTCTGCTTTGGTAAAATTAATCTGTGTAGTCATCTTGATATTTATGAATTTAATGAGTGTTCATTTCTGTTTCAGCAATAATTCACTATATTTCATTGCCGCACTGTTGCCGCAATAGAAGTGAAAAATAGCAAGAAACTGTAAGTATTAATAAACAAGATATTAACCCCCTAGCCTTTAAATATCAAGGGTTATAAATGATAATAAGTAGAGATAAAATATAAGTCTCACTGACTGTTAATCAATTGGTCGGGGGTTCGAATCCCTCCCAAGGAGCCATATTTTATAAGGGTTCACAGCCTTTATCAAAATCTCAATATTTTTTCATTGCCGTTTCATTGCCGTATTTGGAACGAGATGTGTGGTAAATAAATATGACTCTCTTAGAGAGTCACTTATCGTTGTCTTCCTCAATATTCTCGATCCACCCCTTAATCTTCTCTTTATCAACTCCTTGTTGCGCTAATTTCGCCTGAATACCAAGGGTTTTTCTATCTTCTGCCCCTTTTGCCATTATTTTTATTACCTCCAGCATAGCGTCATCTCTTGCTTTGGCTTGATTTTCAAATTTTCTCCTATCGCTTTCTGATTCAAGATAATTTTCAGTGAGCCGTTTTTCTCTGATTCTTGTTTCTGCTTCGTGAGATACAAGATTTCTCTCGTTCATTCCTCTTTCTCGTTCTGTTTGTAGGGCGTTTTCCGAATCTTCTTTTCTTATTTTATCCTCATATCTATGTTTTTCATCGAGTATATTAAAATCATGATTTTCTTGTCTGTTGGCAAGGTTGAGTTCGTGTTCTCGTTTTTTATCCTCTGAAATTCGCTTTTCCTCCCTATCTCTTTCTTTTTGAGCTATGAGTTCCTTTTTATATTTAATATCAAAATCAAGTTGCGCCATATTTAGCTCTCTATTTTCATCATGTATTACTTTTGTTTGATCTAATTTTTGAAGTTTTGGATCTTTGAACATAGAAAGGATTCCTGCTGATTTATTTTTTGTTGTGTTCGTCATATTTTAAAAATGCGTAAAAATTATTGTTATTTATTTTTTAAAATCGGTTTTATTTCTTATCATTATTTTTATCTTCTTTTTCGTTATTCTTCTCACTCTTCTTTTTACTCTTTTTTTTGGCAGAAGGTTTTTTAGCTATTTTATTCTTTTTGTCATCCTTTAATGCTACATTTTTAGTAGTTTTCTTAGGTTGAGTCGTTTTTTCAGATTTAGGATTTTTTTTCGTAGTTTTCTTTGTGGCTTTTTTTGTAGTTTTTTTCTTTAGAATTTTTTCATCTTTTTCATCAAAAACTCCTTTCATTTTTTTTGCAAAATTGATTCCGTGTTCTTCTTGTTCTGCTCGATCTTGTCTTTTTTGCTCTGCATTTTTTCGTATTAATTCAGATTGTTTTTCGAGTTCCTTAGTAATTTTTAATTCTTTTTCTAGCTCTATTTCCGCTTTTATTTTTTCTTCCTCCTCTATAAGGGCGAGTTGCTTGTCCAATTCTTCTTTTTCTTTTAATTTTGCCTCCATTTCTTTCCTCTTTTTTTCTCGAGCTTCTTCTTTGAGTTTTTCTCGCTCTTCTCGCTCCTCTTCGAGTTTTTGCCTTCTTAATTCTTCTTCACATTTTCTTGCTTTTTCTCTTAGATGGTTTGAGATATAGGGAGAAAATTTATCGAATAGTATTTTTAAAAAGAACATAATACCTCCTATTACAACAATACTTCCAATAATTTTCTTCTTCTTTTGCTTGTATTTTTCTGCTTCTTTTTTGTAGCTTTCCGCTTCTTGAAGCCCTTGTTTTTTCAAGCGCTTTTTTTCTTCGAGTGCTTTTTTGGCTTTTTCTTTTGGAAGGGTTATATCTTGATAATAATCTCGTACTATATTCGGCTTCCATTTGATAATTTTAGTGCGGTAGGTGTCTTCATTGATTCTGACGAGTATTTTTGCTTTGATTTCTCCTATATCAAATCTATCAAATTTCATATATTTACTCAACGAGCAGTCGGTTTTATTATTACAGCTATCTCCTGTATCTTTGACTAATTCGTCATCTTTATACAACTCTATTTTCCAGAGATTTCCGTTATCATCGTGAGCTTTAATTTTAAACTCTTTTCCGCTATTTATTTCTGCATCTACTTGCCCTTCTGCTGGGTAGCGTTCTTTTATGTAAGATTTATCTTCTGAAGCTAGGTTTTCTTTTACTGTCACATTCCATTTTACTGTATCATAGAATCCATTTTTAGTTTTCACTAATATGTTGAGAGCGTTCTCACTTGAAGAATTGTAGGTAACATTGAGACGAATTTTGTTTGAGCAGTCTTGAATATTGCAGTCTGTTAAAAATGGCTCTTTATCGTCAAGATCGTAATAGAATATTACGTATTCGGGATTTATGTCGCTTACATCTATATTAAAATTAACTCTCTCGCCTTTATAAAAAATAAGGTCTGTTTGTTTTGGAAAATGTTGTAAATAGAGATTTTTTTGGGTATCGTTTTGAAGGATATTGCTGAGTATTTCTTTATTCTTTTTGTATTTTTTTTGTTTATTTCGTTTTTCCTTTTCTCGTTCTATGGTTTCAATATCCATATTTTGTCCTTCTATCTTTTTTTCATACGCATATCCTTGTTGGTTTGTGCAAATCAGTGTGTTGCTAGAAATCTGTTCGCAAGGGTCACTTTCTAATTCTTCGGCTAGTAATGGTTGATGAAAACCGATGAGTAGTATAAATAATAAAAATACTTTTTTCATAATTTGTTATAATTCATTAAAAATATTAACCTTCCCACCTCTAAAATCTATCCAAGCATTGGCAAAATCTTTCTTGACTCTCTCAATGCTGGTAAAAAATACACAATCCTCAAAGGCTTGGATTGAGGGGAGCATTTGGATTCTGTTGAGTATATTTTTTAAAGTAGATTCTTTGGTGGAAACCGAAAGGAGGTAGCCGTTCTTTTCTATACCAAATCTGTTATATATCGCTTGGTAACGCATAGATTCAATTCTTTTGTGTATTTGACTGAGAATGTCTTGCGTATTGGGGCTTCGGTGGACTTCTACCATATATACGTCTTGATCTTGCATGTTGTTGGTGAGGAAGAGTCCGTCTGTTTCTATGACTTCTTTTTGCCCTTCATCATCTTCATTTTCTTTGATATAATATACGAGGTCGCTTGAACCATAATCATTTCCATCTATTTTTATACTGACTCGTTTTTTATCCATATAATGATAGGATTTTTCTATATAATAATCCGTTATGTCTGCTCCTTCTTTTGTTTTTCTGTTGAAGAATTTTTCAAATTCTATCCAAAATGAGATATAGTGAAAACGATGGAAATAGTCGTGGGCAAATCTTGGGTCGCTGATTGGTCGGATAATATCTTTTATATTCCTGTTCATTCGTTCTGCCACTTCTTTTGCTCCTGTTTCTGTGAGGTAGTAGAAATTGTGCAATCTGCCTTCGGCTGGGCTTGATGTTACTTTGTCATTATATTTTATGGGTGGATTCTTTCCAGTTTTTAGTGGTGCGACCATATAGTTACTCAGAGAGGATTTGTTTTTTGATATTCCGAGTTGAATCATATGCTGAGTGGTAAGGAATCTATATTTTTCCAGAGCGAGGAGAATATTTATTTGTGAGAGTGTGTAGCTTCTTCTTTCGGTCATATTTTTTCTATCGTTTTAGCTTCTGCGTCGGTTTCAATGTCGGATTTTATTTTGGTTTCTGATTTTTTATTTCCAAAAGCTGGTTTTAAATTATCATCTTTTTCCCATATTCCGATGTCTGAATTTTTGTTATTTTTTCTCATTTGCTGGTCTTGTTTTTGTTCTTGGATTATTTTCAAAATTTCCTTCGTATCTGGTTGTTTGATTTCGGTGTAATATTGTTGTTTTTGTTTTTCTGCAAGTTTTTGATATTCATTTTCCGTCATTGAGTTTTTAGTTTCAACAAGATGAGAATGCATTTGCACTCTTACTGCCATTTCTGAACCTAGTTTGATATAAAACTGTCCTTTTTGTAGGTTTTGTAATTCTTTTACTGCTACATTTATATTGTCTGACATTGCCTTTAGATCTCCTGCCTCATTATGTCCGACTATTTTTAAATTTGCATTCGTCATAACTGATTTTTTGAGCTTGAGTGACATTTCGTCTCCAATATTTTGTTGAACGAGTGTGAGGTGTATTTTAAATTTTCTGAGTTGTTGGAATCCGTCTTTGAGTGATGCGGTGATGAAGAGTTGGCATTCATCTATAAAAACGTGACAGGGGGTTCTTTTGCTTTTTTTGATTAATTCTCTTTTTTCTCCTATGACTCTGATTTGAGATATAAGGAGTTTTCCGAATATGTTTCTTGGGAGTTCACTGACTCCAGCAAAATTAAAGATTATGAATTTCTTTTGATTCATAAGTTCTTCTAGATGAAAAGTTTCTTCTCCAGTGGTCATATTATTGAATATGTCATATTGAAGGAGGGAGAAGAATCTATTTTTGATTGCTTCTCTGGTTGGGGTCATATTGGCATCATCATAGAGCTTGGTATTGAGGAATAGGAGTGTAATGGGGTTGGTTATATTTTTATTCGCATAGTCTAGATATTTTTTACCTGTGTTTTTATCCATCATATGAATAATATCCATAAAGCTGGTATTGGGCATATGGCAGAGAACCATAAAACAATTTTTCAGAACGGTTTTCATAGCAGAGGTGAGTTCGTAGGATTCGAATACTTCGCTCATAATTTCCACGAATCTTGCTGAGGTTTCTTCTATTATTTCTGCGAGTATTTTTTTATCTTTTATGTCTGGGAGTGCGAATGGGTTAAATTTTGGAACGAGGTTGCGGTCGAGTTTTGGGTGGATATATACGAGTTTGTCGCTTTCGATATTTTCCTTGAATCTCACGAGTTCTTCTGATAGATCCCCGTGGGGATCAAAGAGGATGATTGATGACTCTGTGCTTTTGGTAAGGTAGTGATGAATGAGGAGTTTGATAGTTTCTGATTTTCCGCATCCTGTTGCTCCGCTGATATAGGTGTGGCTTTCAATTTCTGGCAGAAGATAGGGTCTTTTTTTAGAAAAGAAGGTCTTGGAGAGAATGGGGCTTTGTTGGCTTTTCTGTTCTTTTTCTTTAGTATTTCTGGGTTTTTTGTACTGTAATTTTTATATGAATTATAGTCTTTTTCGTAGCTTGATTCTACCTCTCTTTGTTTTTTGGCATATCTCGCATATTGATGATATCTTTCATCATAGTCCTTATTTTCTCTGTGTTCTTTGTAAAGATTATGGACGAGTTGTTTGGTTATGGGAGCGTCGTTCGGGCTGTTATCATATTCTATTTTAATGGGCTTTTTGAATGTTTTGGTGAAATAGGAATAGAATTTTCTGAGTGATAAAAAACTTTTATCCGCGTCTTTGTCAGAAGAAATTTTTTGTGAAATATGTTCATAGAGTGGTTCATTTTCTGTAATAAAAAAATTACCTATATTTATCTTCCTATCTGTATCTGGATTTATTTTTTGAAGCTCTTTTTCTAATAATTGTTCTACTGATAACATAAACTAAATACCGTAAAATCCTTTTTTAAATGTATATTATGGTGTGTATTTTTAAGTAAATTTACCATAGGTTTGATTGTATAATAGAAATATCATAAAAAATCAAGCATAATTCCTCTTGTAACAGGGGTTTTTATGTTTTTTCGACCTAAAGCTCCCTTAATATATTAAGGGTTATTGTTTCTTTTTCAAATCTCTTTCACTTTACTCACTCGATTTTCGTAATCAACGCAAATCCCTCTCTTATTTCGGGACTGGGTGCTTTGTGGAAAAAATATTATATCTCTCTTGGTTTTGTTATTTTGAGTTCTGATTTGGATGGGCAAAAAAAATATTTGTAGTGATAACTTTTGAAATGGAGGAAGAAAAAAATGTCATTTTTCTTGTTATTTTTTGGTATTTTAATTGTACATTGTTGGCTTTCTCTTCACGAAATCTCTACATTAAAGACTTGATGTAAAAATGTTTTTTAATATAGTAATTTTACTCGAGTTTTTATATTATTTTTTAATTTTTTGATAATGAATGAAGTAGAATTGTCGGAATCTCTGGTAAAAGAGTTATTTCAGAATTGACTCCCTAATATTTGATTTGTTCCTATTGATGAGCAGAGTTCAAATATTGTGAGGGTGGTGTGCGATTTTTGATTTATGAATTGTAAAAAGATTCGCTATATTTTAGAGGAGTTTGGGTATGGGGTTGATAGTTCAAAAGAAATTGATGATTATGTGAGGAGTTCTGTGGATAGTGTTGTTGGGATTTAGAAATAAAGAAAATCAATATTTTAAAATTTCTATTCTCTTTAGCATTTCACCATGAAGCTTAATACGGGATTTTAAAGCCTTAATATCTCGTTTTTGCTTTGATTTTCTGATGAGTGATACTTTTTTCTTTTCATGTCTTGTAATGGCTGATTTACAGCCTCTTATTTGACTGCTGATCTGTTTTTTTAGTTTAGATGGGTTTTGTTGTCTGAGGTAGGTAAATTCATTTTCAAAATTTAATTTTCCAGAATAACCAAAACCGAGTTTATTTGTTTCTACGGTGCTTTTTCCTCTTTTTGTTTTTTTAACTTCATTTGCGTAATTGAACATAGAAAGCCCTATATTATATGATTCTTTGTCTAAATGATTGTCGTGATTTTTTACGAATGTTTTGAGGTGTTTTTTGGTTTCTTTGAGAGATTCTTGAAATTCAAATTTGAGTTTATCGTACATTCTAGGATTTTGTGACTTCATGAGGTCGAGCTCGATTCTGGCAAATATTTTTGAATATTCTTTTTTCGCAAGAGTTCTGATCCCTTTTTTATTCGGAATGGTGAGGATGTAATTGAGGTTTTTTCTCTTTTTTATGCCGATTTCATTGCCTGTTTTTATGGTTATTTTTGGCATTTTATTCAGATCATAATTCTCTGATAGTCCATTTATATTTTTTCTGTATTCGCTCCAAAGGGCAGAATGCGAGAGTTTTGCTTTTGTTTTTATTTTTAAATATGGGTATTCCATATTTTTTATGCTCTGTTTCTTGTCAGAAAACATAGAAAACTGGGCTTTCATTGTGGTGGGAGGATATTTTGACTTTGGATTGTTAATTGATATTGAGGTTACAGTAGAACCGAATGTTTTTTCGGTGATTATATCGATGTTGTTTGATTCGCTATTTGGAGAGTGATTTTTTGATTTATTATTTTTTATACTTTTTGCGTAGGATTCATCTATTTTTCCTAAATATTGGGAGTTGGTTTTTACATGCCTTCCTACTCTGTAGCTTTCTTGCGAGTATAGATAGTAGTGTCCTTTAACTTTTTTAACGACTTTGTAGGTCATGTGAGAATATGCTAAAAAAGGATGGGATATTTAAAGCAAAATCAATTTTTCTTTTGCGTTCCTTGGGCTGGTTCTTGAATAATTTCAAAAGTTTTCCCGTTGATATTTCCGCGAACTTTATATGATTTATCTTCAAGTGGTATGGCAAAGTTGCACTTTATTATATCTGACGGTGATTTTACTTTATCATTAGAAAGTGTTGCCAAAAGAAACAGCCCCACAATAAACAATATGTTTGATAAAAATAGAAATGTATTAAAAAAGAAGCCTTTACATCTACCTATAATTAATAGGGTTGACGCACTAAGGGAAAAAAACAAGCTTGCAACAAATATATAAAATACATATTCATTGTAGTTATGACTTATTAAATAAATTGCAATACCACTACATAGTGTAATTTTTGCAGTTTCTTGAAAAGAATATCCTTGCTTGAGTAACTCAACATCTAATTTTGCCTGTTCAGTTGCAACCTTTTCAAGTTCTAATTTTAATAATAATTTCTTATCTTCACTCATAATGATTGAATGTATGGAATGATTTCTTCTCTTATGTTGTCAATATTATTACATGGTGCGTAATTGCATTCTTGCCTTGTCAAAACATCATCTATTTTTCTCTCTAAAGAGTCTTTCTCGATTAGTAATGATATATTTAGATTCTTAAGTAATTCTTCTTTTTTATTTTTTATCATTGCTGAACTGCCACTCATACGCTTTATTGTTAATTTTTATTTTGGTTCTTTTGAAAATTTGTATAAATTTTATCTAGGATAGAAAATATTAATAATTCAATTTTTTCAAAATCTTCTGCCCTATCAAGACTTCTTGCATATTGTTGCAATAATTCTAGGGTTTGAATATTTTTAATAAGAGATTTGTATGCAGAAAAATTTTGCGAATTAAGCATATTTATATTGTCATCACTTACTATAAAATTTAATTTATTTAGATAATAATTAAAACTATCTTCATCTTCTTTAAAAATATCATTTAATGAGTTTGGTATTATTAAAACCTCATCTTTTTTATCCTCCAAAACTCTTTCAGATGCTTTTTTAGAACCATCTATTTCTTCCTCTATACTCTCATTTGTCGACTTTCTTTTAGTTACCTCTATATTATAATCATTTTCGTATTTAGCCTTGGTTTTATTGGTCAAATGTGGTTTTTTAGTAAGTAAGATATCCCTTATATCTGGTCTAATAATATTAGTTATACAGAAATTGTCAAATTCTTCTGCTGATGAAAAATACTCTATTAAACCATCCAAAACCATTTCAGGAGAATCAGAATCTACTTGCTCTTTTTTTAAAATTTCTACAACCCTGTCCCATAAATCAGGATTTTCATATTTTATTTCCTCCGTTGGTTTGTCAGGATCTTGGGTATTTTTATACGCACTCTTTAAACAGCTTGTTATGCTCTCTCCTGCAAGGATTTCTTTATAAATTGAAAATCTAAATTTAAAATGATAGAGCCATTCCCAAATACGATTAATAATAATATCAGCTAAAAATATTTTTTTATTACTATAGCAATCTACAAAATCTATTTGATTTTCATCGTATGAACAAGCAAAAGAATATAAAAACTTAATTATTTCTGGAAGGGTGTCGCAGAAATGATATTTATCGTTACTTATTACTCCTTCTCGGATTGATGGTATTATGTCACACGCGATATTTCGAATATCACTGTCCCCATATTGATATATGTACTTGAAAACTTTATATAGTATTTTATCTGATGCCTCTAAAAACCTATCTGGACGAAGTAGATCTATAAGATAATTTTCCGTTTCTTTTTTCTGATTTTTTAAAAAAAGATTTTCATCGTCCTTGTTTTTTCTATCAAGTTTATATAAACCATCACTTAAAAGAAATTTTTGAAATTTTTTAAGAATTTCATCTACTTCCCCTTTTACAATTTCAAAATTCTCCTCCTCTCCTCCTATGTAATAAGAAGCAATGTAATTAGATCTTGCGAGTCTTTTTCTAATTTTTAATGGATAATTTTCTCCTTTTTCAGATATAGTATTTTCAACTTTTCGCTCAAATTCTAAAAAATTTACAACAGTAATATTCTCAGAATATTCAATAGATAATTCATTCTTTAAAACTTCCATACTCCTTTCTGCTTGTTTTTTAGTTAAATTATCTAAATCCCATTTTTCAGAAAATATTTTTTGCAATAAAGGAAGATCTCTACCTAGCTTATGGAGGTTACCATTGGAATCTTTAAATCTTTTAAGTAAATTACCTGTTAATTTCTGGAAAGATCCCTTTGTAATAAAAAGTGGACAATAACTTTCTTTACTACTTCCATTCTCTTGAAACTTTTTTTCAGATTCTTGTATATGAGGTTGCCAACCAAAAGTGGTAGAATAGTGCTGACATAACGTCTCTATATTTCCGCGAATAATATCAGGAATTGAGAGGAATTCTTTCATTAATGCCCAATTTTTAAATTTACGAGCTCCAGCATCAATTACGTCCTTGTATAAAATTGAGAGTTCGTCAAATAATTCTCTAAGGATAAAATTATTTGATTTAATTTTAGTAATGCCCTCAAGAATATTAATATATCTTACAAGAAATTTTGCATTTGCATTGTTAATATTATTTAAGCTTGAAGTTTTTGGTAAAAAGCTCTTTAGAACAAAGCGAGCACTTCTGAAATATCTTAAGGTTTTTTCACTTACGGTTTTTTTACCTAGAAATATATGATTTGCTAAATCTTTTCTAATATCATCTAAATCTAAATCACTATTTTTTATAGGATTTATTATTACGTGAATACTGTTCCTTATCTTCGTTATTGTTTCTTGATCAAGATTATTTACAATATCTTCTGATAGCGGTACTGATAGTTTTACTACCCCCTTTTCTGGCATTTTTAGATATTAATAAAATTATTACAAATATCTTTTGAGCACTTTATTATACTATGGTAATTTTGTTTGAGTTGAAACTTTTTTATTTGGGGCATTTTGAAGAAAATTAAACCTGTATTGTTGTGTAAATAATAATTATCTTATAGTTGACACAAAATAAAAATCAAGTTTACGATTTAAAAAATATAAATAACGTGACTTGAAATGATTATTTTAAAGCAAAATTACCCAGTTATCTTAACTTATTATTATATAGAAGTATAAACAAAAAAGGAGAAATTTGACAATATTTGTATTTTTATGATACAATACTTTTGGTCTTAGTTATTTTTGTAATGAAAATGATGATACGACCTAAAAATAAATAAAAAAACTTAAACCCTCCTGTTAATCAAAAAAACAAAATAATAATTCAGATAATCTATAAATTTTAGAGATTATCTCTTTTAAAAAATCAGAACTAAATATATAACATATCGGCATGTTATAGTATTAATTTTAATGAATAATTTAACGATAATGATAAAAAATTTAAAACAGAAATTAGAGTATTTTAAATGATATGATGTGAATGAAAGTGAGAAAATAGCTTTTATAGAAAAGTTATATAAATTAGCATATATCAACTATCATAATTTCATGCAGAAGAATTGACAAAATTTAGATAAAGCGTAATATATATCAAATTTGTAACAAAATAATTTATTTCTAATACAATTTATATGAAAATAAACTCCGTGAATCATGCTTATGTTTGAAATAAATCGCAACTGACAGACGATCAAGAAGATTTTTCTCAAATAGCGATGAAAACGGCAATAGCACAATATAGAATTTCTACTGGCAAACAAGAAAGAGAGTGAGATAGTTTTGGTAATCAAGATGTATATTGTAAAGATTACTGCAAAAATAATAATTTAAAATTAGTAAAAATATTCCAAGAAGTAACGACTTGAAAAAAGAGCGATGAGGAAACTTTTCAAGAATCTATACAATATGGAAAGGAAAATAAAATAGATTATTTTATAATTTTTGATATAGACAGATTTACTCGTGATTGATATTGAACTTATGAAAAGGTAAAAGAAAGAATTGAGAAAAATTGAATGAAATTAAGGGATGCAAAAAATATCATTCAACCAAGCAATGTAGTATTTAAAAACGACTTAGTAGACCTTTCCAAATATGACTGGAATATAGAAACTCCAAGTGAGTACGCAGAAGCAATTATGGCTACCAACGCAAAGATAGAGTGAAAAAAAATTTTACAAAGAACAATTTTAAGAGAAGTTGAATTAGAGCAAATGGGCTATCAAGTAAGACAGGCTAATTATTGATTTATGAATAAAAAAATCGCTATTCAACATTGAAAAGCAGTAATACAAGTCCCCCTTTTACCAGAATCAGAATGTATGCTAGAAATGTATGAATATAGAATTGCATGAATTTTAAATGATTCAAGAATAGTTGAAGAGCTTACCTTGAAATGATATAGAAAAAGAAGTGGTAAAGAATTCACAGAACAGGCAGTACAAAGAATGATACAAAATCCCATTTACGCTTGAATAAAAAAAACAAAATGGACTGGAAATAAGCCGATCAGAACTCCTTATAAAGGTCTAGTTGATATTGAAACTTGGAATAAGGCAAATAGAGGTAAGGTTGAAATAATTGAAATAAACGATACCGAAATAAAGATGGAGTATAACGACTGAAAACAAAAACAAATAAATGAACCTATAATTAAGAAAAAAAAGAACTACAACCCAGAATATCCTTTTTCTAAAGTTTTAATGTGTGCCCACTGCGACGGAAATCTAACTGCAAGCACTTCTAGGTCAAAAACTGGTGCTAAACATCATTATTATCATTGCACTTGAAAAAAATGAAGAAAGCATAGTACTTATGGTCTCAGAAGAAACGAGGTTCACAGGGTTATTCTTGAAATTATACAGGCGATAAAGGTAGAAAAAAATACTTTAATAATTTACGAGGATATTTCAAAAGAAATATTTGAAGAGCAATCTAAAGAATTCCAAGATAATATCACAACTTACAAAAAACAAATACAAGAATTAAGCCATAAAGAGAAGGAGATAATTGAAAATATAGATAAAATTATTAACTTCCCAACTATCCTCGAATCGAAAAATAAGGAATTAGAAAATATTAAAAAACTGAAAGAAAAATTAGACAATCAAACAAGAAAAAAATCACCTAACAATACAAATTTAAAGAAATTTATACATTACTCTAAAAAAGTTATCACACACCTAGATAAACTTGCTTTGCAAAGCGAAAATCCTGCACTTATTAATCTAGTTTTTGATATAGTTTTTAACGGAAAGATAGAATATGAAAAGCTAAAGAAGCACACCCAGCAAATTAATGAGTTTTCCTCTATACAAAGCCAACAAAAAAATCTCCAAAAAGGAGAAATTTTAACAAATCCATTATGGGGTGCCCGATGGGGTTCGAACCCACGACCTCCAGAGTCACAACCTGGCATTCTAACCAACTGAACTACGGGCACCATATATGCTGTATTTCACAAAGCAAGAGGATTATATTAAAAAAGGGATGTTTGTCAAAAAAATGGGGGAGTTTTTTCGCTTTTTTTTACAAGATATAGTATAATCTCCTATATACCTTATAAATTTTCATGAAATGGAACTCTTTATTAAGCTTTTTCTGAGTCTTGTTCTCGCTTCTATTATATGACTCGAACGCGAATTAAATAATCAACCCGCTTGACTCAGAACACATATACTGATATGTATTGGATCAACTCTTTTAATGATACTTTCAATGGAAGTTGCTCTCCTGCCAGGCTATATTAATGGTGATCCTGGAAGAATAGCTGCTCAAGTAGTAACCTGAATATGATTTATATGAGCTGGAACGATTATGAAAACCTGATTTAATACAAAAGGTCTTACTACTGCTGCAAATATATGGGTTACGTCAGCTATAGGTCTCGTAGTAGGTGCTGGACTATACTGGATTGCTATTGTTGCCACTCTATTGATCCTCTTTAATCTTACCATCATTACAAAAATCAAGAAAAGATTAGTAAGACAATACCGTTACTGTGATATCAAAATAGAATTTAAGAAGAATAAGGAGTCTGAAAAGATCGAATGGGAAAAAAAGATTATTGAAAAAATCAACAGAATTCCTATGAATACTCTGACAAAAGATATAGTGGAAGATAAAAATAATATAACTATAAAAATAATCTCTAAAATCAATAGAAATATAGATCTCACGAGAATCCATGAAACTCTAAGAAAAATTGATAAAACAATAAAAATTTCAATTGCTGAGAATATTAAATAAAAGGTAATAGCCTATTAAGCTATGACCTTTTATTTCTTCAATAGATTTACAAATGCTTCACTCGGAAGACTTACTTTTCAGAATTGTTTCATTTTTTTCTTTCATTTTTTCTGTTTTTCAAGAAGCTTTTTCTTCCTCGTAATATCTCAACCATAAAGTTTTGCAGTAACATCTTTTCTCATCGCTCATAAATCCTCTCTTGCTACTATTTTTCCTCAAACTGCTCATTGTATAGCAATAGCAAATAAT
>Ga0228667_1000425_pt1 | contig 14911 bp, 16 predicted proteins | sample 81DmetaG_FD_182696 | JGI IMG/M metagenome (GOLD analysis project Ga0228667, IMG submission 182696) | Seawater microbial communities from Monterey Bay, California, United States - 81D | ecosystem: Environmental > Aquatic > Marine > Coastal | place: USA: California | collected 2016-10-11 | reverse complement strand
ATATTATTTTAGACATAAATATTTATTAAGTATTAATATTTTCTACTTATTTTATATCTATTATATTAAAATACAAAAAAAGTAGAGTGTTTTTTTATTTTCACTCTACTTTCTTGGGGGCAGTTCATTTTTTAGACTTAGCTTTTAAAAAGTACAAAATTATTATAACGTAACTAAAATAGTTCGTTGACAGAGCATCTAAGTTATACTTAGATGCTCTTTTTCATATTATATTTTTCTTTAAAGCTTTTTTGCAATGGCATGGTTTTTGATATGAGTTCTATGTCTTTTTTATCTATCGTTCAGAAGTGAAGTTCTTCTGTCGAGATTTCTTTGTTTTCAATACTTTCTCAGAATGGATTTATCATAGCACTACTTCATGTATACCCAGTATTCGGATCCTTTCATTTTCTATCTATTCATATTACAAAACATTGGTTCTCATGAGCTCTTGCAATCGAAAATGCTTGAAAGAGTTCTTTTTTATTTCTTCCTTCGAGCCAATTATAGAGACCAAACATGCACTCTACTCATTCTTGTTTATATGATTCGAAGAGTCTTGGGAAGCGTACGTCGAAACATATAAAGAGTCAACACTTCCATCAGTCAAGTTCAAATACACTTAAGTTTTTTCCTGGAGCATATATTTCATCTTCTTTCACCGTTGTGAAGAGGTGATTTTTACTGTAAGTAGTTATGAGTTTTCATTTCTTATTTACTACGAATGCTGTATTGAGAGGTTTCTCATTATCACTTTTTTCTATGAAGCCAGCAATAATATTAACATTATTTTCTTGGGCTATTCTTTGTATTTCAGTCACACAAAAACCATCTAACTCTTCTGCAAGGTTCTGATTACTTTCATCGCATATAAAACCAGTACAACTAAGTTCTGGGAAAACGATAGTATCTATTTTGTTATTGATTTTGATAGCTTGTTTTACAAGTTTCTCTTTGAATTTTATATTTGCTTTTGGGTCTTTCCAAACGGTATCGAAGTTTATAGTGCAGATTTGCATGTATGGAGTGTTTATTATATAAGCTTTAACCCTCTTCCCTTGTTAAAGGGAAGTACCCGAAGGGGGATGGGTTTATTCTTTTTTAAAAGTAAGTATCGTGTGTTCTTATGGCTTTCCTAAAGCGGTTTTGTAAGAGGTACTCCCACGTTTCTTGGGTATTTTTCATTTGTCTCTTTTATTTTTTCTATCAGTACAATAGTTCTTTTTTGATCTACGAGAGTATAGTTCTTTACTTTTTTTATTTTAGCTCAGAGCCTCATAAGGGCTCTTTTCCCAGACTTGAGTTCTTCTTTATCTCCCATTTTATAGGCTGCAAATATTCCTCATACTTTGAGAAGGGGGATAGTGTATTCTAGAAGAGTTGGGAAGTTTGCGGTTGCTCTGGATACTACGTAATCAAACTGTTCTCTATATTCTATGTTCTGTCATATTTCTTCGGCTCTTCCATTGAGAGTAGTAACGTTATTGAGTTTTAATGTCTCTACAAATTCATCTATTGCTTTTAATTTTTTTCACACAGAATCTATCAAAGTAAAATCTACTTCTGTACTTATTATTGCGAGGGGAATACCTGGGAATCATCCTCCGGTGCCCATGTCGGCAACTTTTCCTTCGAGCTCTAAAAATATATTGAGCATAACAGAGTCGATAAAATGCTTCTCAATAATTGCTTTATCTTCTCTAATGGCTGAGAGGTTTATCTGACTATTTTTCTCTTTAAAAATCTCAAGAAATTTTTCAAATTTTTCGAGTTCGAGTTCTGATAATTCTATATCGTATTTTTTTAGGAGTTCTTTCATACTTTATATTTAAAATATTATTTTGATTCATTGTACTTTAAATTTTGAAAAAGCAAGGGGCTGAATAGAAAAAATCCACTATATTTAATATAGTGGATTCTTAGATGAGTTTTAAGCTATGATTATTTTTTCTACATTTTTCTTTGGGAAAAATGTAGGCGTATTAGCTAAAACAGTAATCAATGCAAGACCGAACATAATGGTTGCTGACATAAACATAGTAACTGGACCTTCAATTCCTACTAGTTTAGCAGCCTCTATCATACTTAAGTTTTCAGAAATTAGCCTGAACATTATAGAAACTTTTGTTAGAGTTACCATTAAACCTCCTAAGAGTACTGAAATCAACCCAGTAAAAGTTGCTACTCGTATTCCTCCAAGCATACCTCCACAAAAACCAATTATAATACCTGCAAATAAGGAGTACAATAGATTTCCATCTGTTATAAAAGATACAAATAAAGTGGAAGTTGTGCCGGCAAGTATGCCTAAAATAACTCCTTCATAAGTTTGTGTTAGATATTGATTGCTCATTTTTATATTTATTTTGAAATTGATAAAGAACTTATAATACAATTATTATATTTTGATAATTATATTATAAGTATTTAATTCAGAATAAGTTATTTGTCAACTTTTTCTCTTGCTTCTATTTTGAGAAAACAAAGTTTTACTTATAATTAAAATATAATTCTTTTCCCCCTTCCTTTCGTATGAAAGGTAAGGGGCTAGGGGATGGATTATTTTCTATTTTTTTCTTATGCTCTCCACAAAACTAACAAAATCGATTCTACATACAACAGATAACTATATCAAAGCTTTAGAAAAGGCTGGTATTTTAACGGTGGGGGATTTATTGAATCAATTCCCGAGAGACTATGAAGATAGGACAGATGTACTTGATAGTTTTTCTCTTATAAATGTGAAAGATAAAAATACTATTCTGGTAAAACTACTCTCATTAAACAATCAAAAAACAGCAAATAATAAATTGCTTACGAAGGCAGTATTAGAAGATAAAAATGGTTTTCTGAGTGAAGCCGTTTGGTTTAATAGAAAATACCTGGGAACACAGTTGAAGAATAGTGAGTGAAAGAAAGTGATTGTTTCAGGAAAAGTGAAATATGCTTTTTGAAAAGTAACGTTTCAGTCTCCAGATATAGAAACAGATCTTTCAAAGTGGGAGGAGAGATCGTTCCTATTTATTCTGACCTTAATTATATTCCTACGAAGTGGACAAGCGGAAAGATAGAACTTTTGAAAAAATATATTGGTGATATTGACGAAGTATTACCTCTAGAGATAATGGAAAAATATGGTTTTATTCCTAGAAAAGAGGCTTATTATAGAGTACATTTCCCAAAGAATAAGAATGATATCGAAATAGCAAGGTATAGGCTTGCTTACGAAGAATTATTTGAGATAAATTATAGGGCAATTAGTGCAAAGTATAAGAGCTTTGAAAAATCAGAAGGGAAAAGTATCGCTATTCCACTTAATGCAGATTTGATAAAAGATATTATTTCAAATATACCATTTGACCTTACAGACCATCAAAAAATCGTTCTTTTTCAGGCTCTTAAAGATATGGAAAAGAATCATGGGATGCAGAGACTTTTAGAATGAGATGTATGAACGTGAAAGACAGTAGTTGCTTTAATCGCAAGTATACATGCAATTCTGGAGAGTAGAAAACAGCCCTCACCCCCAGCCCCTCTCCCAAAGAGAGAGGGGAGTATAGAGTATTCTCAAAAAGTATATAATCCAAAGCATATTGTAGAGTTATCAAAGAAATTGAGAAAAGACTCAACTGAGGCAGAAGATATTTTATGGGAATTATTAAGAAATAGGCAGTTTAATGATTTAAAATTCAGGAGACAACATCCATTTTGAAGGTATATTGCTGATTTTTATTGTGATGATTTGAAATTGGTAATTGAACTTGATGGTAAGATTCATGAAAGTAATGATAAAAAAGAATATGATGGAATAAGAGATGAGATTATAGAAGCATATTGAGTTAATGTTCTTAGATTTAAAAACGAAGATATATATGAAAATATAGATAATATTTTTCAAAGTATTATTTCTTATATCCCCTCTCCCATTGGGAGAGCGTTAGGGTGAGGGCTTTGAGTCTGAGATGATGAGTTAGGGTGAGGACTTTGTAGTAAGGAATGAGGGCAAGGTCTTCAAGTTGCTATTATGGCACCAACAGAAATATTGGCACGTCAGCACTTTGCTTCTATTCAAGATCTTCTTATGAAGTATAATATCAGTTCACATTTGCTTGTGTGAAGTACGACGGCAAAACAAAAACATGCTGTTAAGACAGACATAAAGAATGGGAATATTGATGTAGTAGTTGGGACTCATGCCTTGGTTCAAGATGATGTTATTTTTCATAACCTTTGATTGGTAATTATTGATGAACAGCATAGATTTGGGGTAAAACAGAGAGAGGTTTTAGAATCGGGGCTTTGAAATAGAAGTTGAGTGATTCCGCATTCATTAAATATGACAGCGACTCCAATTCCAAGAACTCTCGCTCTTACACTGTATGGTGATCAAGACTTATCTATCATTTCTGAGTATCCAAAGTGAAGGAAAGATATATTTACAAAGGTTTCAAAAACTGATAATAATAGGTATGATATCGAACTTTTTGTGAGGAGCGAACTTGAGAAGGGAAGGCAGGTTTTTTGGATATCACCACTGGTGGAGGAATCAGAGAAAATTGATCTTGCAAATGCTGTGAATACCTATGAATCTTTAGTTGATATATTTTCACCATTTCAGGTTTGATTACTTCATGGAAAAATGAAACCAAAAGAAAAGGAGCAAATTATGCAGGACTTTAAGGATAATAAAATTCAAGTATTATCAAGTACTTCAGTAGTTGAAGTCTGAGTGGATGTTCCAAATGCTACGATTATGTGTATTGAGTGAGCGGAAAGATTTGGACTTTCTCAATTACATCAGTTTAGGTGAAGGGTATGAAGGTGACAATATCAATCATACTGTTACTTATTTCCATCAAAGTGAAACTATACTGATAGATTGAAGGCTATGGAGAGAACGAATAATGGTTTTGAGTTAGCTGAGATTGATTTAGAGATTAGATGACCTTGAGAGGTATATGGCTTGAGGCAGAGTGGAGTGCCAGATTTAAAGGTTGCTTCACTTACTGATTTGGAATTAATTAGTCAGATTAGAGAGGATATAGAGAAAATGTTTGAGACAAAAAAATAAGAGCAGTTTGTAATAAACTGCTCTTCTGACGTTGTCATTCTTTGGTATATGTTTTACCATTTATGAGTAAGTCATTAAAAATATTTACGATAGAAGATATGTCATTCTTCTTTCCTTTAAAATATTTCTTGTGTATACTTCTAGAGTTTTTAGTATTTTTTTCTATACATTCAATAAGTGAAAAGTGGCTTATGGTATAACCAAGTGACTTATCAAAATATATCATTAGATACTCCTTTTCATTTTGTTTCTGAAAATTTAAGTGACATATTATATCGTTTATTTTTATTTTAAATCGTATATCATTTTTCTTTGTATCTTCACTTGATAAGTGTTTTCTTACAAGCTTAAAAAAGATATCTCTCGGTTTTTTATTGATATTTTTCATAGGAACCTACTAAAAGTTGACGTTTAAAAAGAACAAGAAATAAATTTTTAAAAATTTATTTCTATCTCATATTAGTGAAATATTTTTTTTGTCAATATCATCTTTTTTTTCTATAAGAAATTTGTTATATTTTCACAAAAAATATTTGTTAAATTGGCCTTTGTTTCTATAATGGTACTTATTATATTTATATTTGATTGATTGGATCATGAATTTATTACAGGTTTTTTTTATAATTTCATGAATTATTATATTGATTCTCGCCTTTGATGTTGCAAGAAAACAAAAATTTAATGCACTTCATTTTCTTGTTTTTATAGGTGTTTGAGCTGGGCTTTTGGTTTTCACATTTAATCATAGTGTTCTAGAGTTTATTGGAGATGTTTTTTGATTACAGAGGTGAGCAGATGTATTAGTGTATGGATCTATTATATTTCTTATATACTTTGTTCTTTTACTTCTCAATAGACAGGTGGCTAATCAGGATTCTCTTACGGCTTTGATTCGAGCTATCGCAATAGATAATAGTAAAAAGATTTCTCTCAAATGAAATGAAGTTTTTCTGGTCAGGGTATATAATGAAGAAGAGGTAATTTTATGAGTGTTACAAGAGATACTCGATGCATGATATAAAAATATATTAATAGTAAATGATGGTTCTTCTGATGGAAGTCGAGAGATTTTAGAGAGTCTGGGAGATAAAATTATTTTACTGAATCATTATCAGAATAGATGAGGAGGTGCAGCGCTTGAAACAGGTTTTACTTACTTAAGAAAATATTCTGAATGTAAGTATACGGTATGTTTCGATGCTGATGGCCAACATCATATTGGTGATGTGAAAAAGTTTTTTGAAGAATTTAGAAAAGATAAGGATTTAGATATTGTTCTTGGCTCGAGGTTTATTACGAAAACGAAAACAAATGTTCCATTTCTAAGAAGGATTATATTGTTTTTAGGAAGAATCTTTACCTTTTTTATCAGTAATATTAAACTGACGGATTCACATAATGGTTATAGAGTAATTAGAAAAGAGGCTTTGGATAAAATACGATTGACTATGGACGGGATGGAGTATGCTTCTGAGCTTATTGAAAATATTTATACACATAATTTGAAGTTTAGTGAAGTTCCAGTAGATATTCTTTACACTGAGTATTCATTAAAAAAATGACAGAAGAGCATGAATGCGATTAATATTGCCTTTAAGGTTATATGGAATAAGTTTTTTAGATAGTGAGAACCTTTAGTTTATAATTTTCCTCCATGAAAGTATTAACATTTTGAGTCTGAGCATTTGGTTTTGCAATACTAAAACATATTTGAGAGAATCATCCAAAAGAAAAATTTTATGCTTATGAAGTAAATGAAGCTATTACATCAAGTATACGTACTAATAGAGAACATCCTTTCTTTTTTCCATGACATAAACTTCCGAAAAATGTAAAACTTCTAGAAGAGTATGAAAGTATTCTATGAAGTGTTGATCTTATTATCATAGCAGTTCCAGCACAATATATAAAAGATCTTATTGATAGAATAGCACCGAGGCTTTCTTCTGGTATCGTTATATTAAACCTAGCAAAGTGAATCGATATTGAACATAATAAAACTATTTCCTCTCTTCTAGAAGATTCTTTAAAAAATATTACATTTGAATATTGCGTTTTTTCTGGGTGAGTTTTTGCAGCAGAGTTAATAGAGTGAAAGTACTTGTGAGCGGATTTATGAGTAACCAATCGTAAAGTATGAAATGAGGTAAAAAAACTTCTTGTAAGTCATAACTTGGACGTAAGGGTTCAGGATCATTATTTAGATATTGAATTATATGGAAGTTTCAAGAATATTATTGCTATTATGGTTTGATACTATCAGTGAAAATGAGAATGACTTTCTACTATCTCATATCATATCTTTGCTTTTTTAGAGGAGTTAAAAGAAGTAGTAAAACTTTATTGATGAGATGCTGACAATATAGATTTTTCGTCTTACTCTTTGTGAGGAGATTTAATTACTACTTGTTTTTGAGACTCGAGAAATAGATATCTATGAAGACTTCTCGGTTCTTGAAAATCTATTGGAGATGCACTGACCATTTTGAAATCTGAAAATAAACATTCAGAATGATACGAGACGATAAAAGCAATTCATAAAACTATTGGTAGTAGGGGAGGTTTTAAAATTACGAAGTTCTTTTATGATTTAATGACTTAGGTTTACTTTATTAAATAGATTTATATTTTATGGTATCTTTAGAAGTATTTTGGATATTCTTTGCTGGTATATTTACTCTTTTTATTCTCATAGTTTTTATAAATAGAACGTGGGATTTAAAAATACATATTACAGACTTGGTGAGAGAACTTGCAATAATGAATTCGAAACAAAGGATTTTGGAGTGAGAGATGGTTTTTGTGATTTCTGTACACAATGTGTGAGAGAAAATAAAAACAGTGCTTCAAGATTTAATGAAATTATGATTTGTAAATTTGATAGTTGTAAATGATGGTTCAGATGATGATACTCTATCATATTTAAAAATTTTAGAAGACACTAATAGGGACCTCATACTCCTCAATCATTTTAGAAGTAGGTGAGAGTGAGCAGCTCTTCAGACTTGATTCGAATATGCAAAGAGGTTTTGCAATGTTGATTATGTAGTAACATATAATAGTAATTGATATAATGATATTAAAGATTTGAATACCTTTTTAGACGCTTTTAAAAAGGATAAAAATCTTGATATCGCTATTGGTTCCAGGTTTTTATCTTGATCTCATACGAATGCTTCTTTTGCAAAAAAAACACTTTTAAAATTGGGGATATTTTTTACTTATATTACTACGAGAGTTCGTTTTACAGATACTCATAATGGATACAGAGTAATAAAATCAGAGTCTTTAAATAAAATATCTCTTACTATGGATGGTAACTCATATGCTTCAGAGGTATTGAATATTATTGCAAAAAATAAACTTAAATTTAAAGAAATCCCAGTATCTGTACTATATGATGATAATAAAAAAAGTAGATTACAGGGGATTTTTGGAGCCATTGAAATAGTCTTAAAGGTGCTATGGGAAAAACTTTTTCGTTAATATATAGAATAATAATTATATGCAAAAAACAATTTTAATTACAGGAGGTCTTGGGTATATCTGAAGTCATGCAGTTGTGGAGTTTGAGAAAGCTTGATACAGGACTGTCATCGTGGATAACTTGAGTAACAGTTATATGATCACACTTAAGAGAATATCAAAGATATTATGATATACTCCATTTTTTTATGAAGTTGATTTAAGAAACAGAGTCGGTCTGAGTGCGGTTTTTAAAAAATTTAAATTTGATGGAGTCCTTCATTTCGCAGGAGCAAAATCACCTTTTGAATCTCAAGAGAACCCTCTTTATTATTATAATAATAATATGTCTGCTGGGGTGAATCTATTTGATTTAATGGATGTGTATAGAGTGAAGAATATAGTTTTTTCATCGAGTGCCAATGTGTATGCAGCAAATAATGTCTCTCCAGTCGCTGAGAGTTGAGAACTTTGACCGAATAATCCATACGGGAGGACGAAGTATTTAATGGAGCAGATTTTGGAAGACCTTCATAAATTTGCATCATTTAATGTTATCCACCTCAGATATTTTAATCCTATTGGTTCTCATACTTCAGGATTGATCTGAGAACATTTAGATGGAATACCAAATAATATTTTTCCATATATTATGAAGGTAGCAGCAAATAAACTGGATAGTTTTAAGGTTTTTGGATGAGATTATGATACGATTGATGGCTCTTGAGTAAGAGACTATATAGATATCAATGATTTGGTACATGGTCATTTACTTGCTTATGATTTTCTTACTAAAAGTAGGGAGTCTGTGATGGATGTATTTAACTTATGAACTTGATCCTGATTGTCAGTTTTGGAACTAATCAAAGCTGTTGAAAAAGAGTTACATCTGAAAGTAAAGTATGAGGTTACATGAAGAAGAGCTTGAGATTTAGCTGAGGTATATTGTGATACTTCAAAGGCTAATAAAACTTTGTGATTTAAAACAAAGGTTAGTGTAGATCAGAGCATAGCAAATACTTGGAAGTTTTATAATAATGAACTCTATGAAAAATAAAATAAATATTATACAATTTACTCCCTACTTTCCACCTCATAAATGATGACTTGAAACAGTAGCAGAGGAAATTTGAGAACATTGGATGAAACAAAGATATGGAAACTTTATAAATGTTACTTTTTCTATCGGTCAGGAAGATTGAATTCTTGATTATGAAAAAGATGGTTATAGAGTTTTGGTTATTCCAGCTTTTGACATCGTTCCAAATTTTCCAATCCCAAAAATTTGGGATAAAAAATTCTGGAATATCTTGAAAGAAATAAAGAATATTATTTGAGATAGGAAAGAAGATTTTAGAATTATCACTCATACGAGATTTTTTTTATCGAGTTTTATTTGAGGACTTTTTGCTATTAAAAATAAAGTAAATTGGATTCATTTAGAGCATGGAAGTTGATATGTAAAATTAAGTAGTAGATTTAAATCAAAGGTTGCCTATTTCTATGACAGATTCATATGAAAGTGGATATTTAAAAGTACTAATAAAGTTTTAGTTATTAGTGGGGCTTGTGAAAAATTTATTCATAAAGACTTTATAGAGAGAGAAGTAGAGGTCTTTTATAGGGGACTTGATTTTCCTGAAGCATGAAAAGAGAAAAATGGTGATATAAAAATAGTATTTATTGGTCGATTGGTATGATTAAAGTGAGTTACTCATTTAATAGAGGCTTATAGGGAACTTGGAATTAAAAATGAACTTATTATTATTGGAGATGGAGAAGAAAAAGAGAGTTTAGAAAAACAAGCAGAAGGGGCTGAAAATATTTCATTTTTATGATTTCAAAATAGAGATTTTGTTCTTGATTACTTAAAGAAGAATAATTGTATTTTTGTGAATCCAAGTTATCAGGAGGGAATGCCGACTACCGTTATGGAAGCTTTATTTTATTGAAATGTTGCTATTGCAACTGATGTATGAGGAACTACTGAAATTTCAGATGAGGATGACTTAATAATTATTCAACCTTGAAATGAAGATGAACTCTGAAAAAGTATAAAAATTTCTTTGGATTGATATAAGAATTTAGCTTGAAAAAGTAAAGGCACTATTAGTAAGAGATTTTCACGGGATAGAAATATTACGAAACTTTATGAATTGATAAAATAGATATGGAAAAGAAAAAAATATTAGTTTGTAATTTGACCCCAAGGTGAGGAATGTTACATTATTCATCACAGTTTTGTAATGAGCTCAGTAAAAGAAATGATTTAGATCTGAAGGTAGCGATCGCATCCTACCACGACTCAGTACTCTATGATTCTGGAATTACATTTATAAAAATAAGAACCAATCCAAATTTATTTAGTTTTATTTTTGATTCTTTGAATATATTTTATCATGTGTATTTTTTATATAATATTTTTAAATACTCTCCTGATATAGTTCATTTTCTTGATAACCATCCTTGGTATAGTTTCTATGTAAAAATATTTAAATTCCTTTGATATGAAGTATATGTAACTCAGCATGATCCGACTCTTCATTCTTGAGAAACTTCTCGCCTCCTCTGAAAAATTGCAGCTTATACAAATAAAGTTTTGAGAAATACATCTGATAAGCTATTTGTACATTGAGATATTTTGAAGAATGAAGTAGTAAGAGGACATAAGATTACTGAAGAAAAAGTATTTTCTATCAAACATGGAGCTTATACTTTTTTTAATAGGTGGGCAAAGTGACTACCAGTAAAAAAAGATACATTTTTGTTTTTTGGAAGAATCCTAGATTATAAGTGATTAGATGTGTTACTTTGATCTTTGGAGTACGTTAAGAAAAACTTTCCTGATTTTCAACTCATTATTGCATGACCTTGAGATATAACATCATATAAAAAAGAATTAAATATATTTAAAGAAAATATTAAAATATATAATTATAATATTGAACCTGAAGAAGCATATAAGTTTTTTGAAATATCTGAATTTGTAGTTCTTCCATACAAAGATGCTACTGGAAGCTGAGTTGTTCCAGTTTCTTATAGCTTTTCAAAAGCAGTTCTTGCTACGAATGTATGAGAGCTTGTATCTGTTGTTGAAGATGGAAAGACGTGATATTTAGTAGAAACAAATAATAGTGAAGTTTTATGACAAAAAATTGTTGAAATGTTGCAAGAAAAAGATAGAATAAAGAGTATGTGAAAGGAGTGAAAAATATTCTCAGATGAACAACTATCTTGGAGTGATATCATTGTAAAAGTATATAAATAAATTATAACAATTATGACGAGAGAACTAACGTATGGCTGATTACATAAAATTATTCTTAAAAGGGTAGAAGAAATTGTTTCTCTTGATGATACTATATTAGATGTATGATGTTGATTTGGTGCATTTTTAGAAAAAATGAATCAAAAAGGGTACCAAAAATTACATTGAACTGATTGATATATTCAACCAGAAATAGAAGGGATTAATTTTAAAAAGTGATTATTACATGAAAAACTTCCATATGAAGATGGATCTTTTGATTCTGTATTTTGTATTAAAGTAATAGAACATGTGGAAAATCCATTTTTTCTTATAAGAGAAATGTTGAGGGTTCTTAAAAAATGATGAAAGTTACATATTACTTCTCCGAATATTGATACTCTTATTTCTAAAGTCTTATTTACTTTAACAGGGAGGCTTGCATATTTTTCTGTAAATGATGCAAAATTTACATATTTTCCTGGTCATATTTCTCCTTTTTTTTCTCCATATCGTTTTAGAATATTTTTCGAATGATTTACAGCTTTCTCATAAGTACTATTCTGACTTTGTCGTACCCTTTACAGATGGAAAGATAAAAATTCCTTTTAGAAATAAATTATTTTGAAATATTGCCATTTATGAATTCTTGAAAATATAAAAATTTTGTGTCTATTATATGGTGATACCATGAACAAATTTTCTCTTTTGAAAAAGAGCAAAATTATCACATGCTTCCTCTTGAGGTAATGAAAGAAGAGTGATTTAATTGTGAAATTTTTTCTATTAATGCCTGAGTGAAGATAGAAGATGATCCTAATTTTGTAGAGGGAGTAAAAGTAATATATTATGAAAATATCTTTCAATACCTCATCTATTTATGGAGAAAGAGGAATGCGATTATTTACTCTAATACTTTGAGTATTAAAACACTTATTGTTTGATTAATATGAAAAAGAGCTATTTTTTTTCCTCATGATCAGGCTTTGCCTTTGAAAGAAAAAGTTATTAAGAATATTATAGTTGCATTTTTTTATAGATTCTTTTCTTTCATAAGATGTATTAATTCTGGAGAAAAAGAACTTTTAAAGGAAAAGTGTATAGAATCTTATGTTTTACCATTATCAGTTTCTAGTAATTTTCATAATGATAACTTAACGTGAAGATCTGGGGGATTTTTTATAGGAAACTTATATCACGATAAAGATCCAGAATTTCTTATAAGAACATGTAAAATTTTACAGGATAAAAAATTAAATTTTGTAATAGAAATTGCTGGCGAAGATAGATATGATAAAGATGGGAAGAATTTTTCAGATTTAATCAAAGAAAATAACTTAGAGGATTTTATTAAAATATTATGATTTATTCCTCATAAAGAATTACAGAAAAAACTTAATTCAAGTTTATTGTTTATCAATACATCTATTTCTGAATGACAGTGCTTAGCAGCTTATGAAGCAGCACTAGCAGGCTGTGCTTTATGTTTAGCAAATATATTGAGTTTCCCATCGGTTTTTAAGAAGAATGCCTTGTATCATAACACCCCGGAACAATTAGCAAATAATATCGAATATATAATTGAAAATACAGCCGAAAGAAAAGAAATGATTCAGAAAAATAGTAAAATGATTTTAAAAGATTATAGTTATGAAAAAATAAAAAAAGATACCAAAGAAATGTTTCTGAGTTTAGAGAAATAATTTTATTAATATGAATTTAAAGGAGGGGTTTAATTCTGATGCATCTATAAAAACGTATGCCTGAAAAAATATGCTTTTTGATATCGAGGAAAGAATTTTCGAAGTTCTAAGATTTAGGAAAGATATTAAAATACTTGATCTTTGATGTGGAGCTGGAAGAACTACATTTGCTCTTTTGAAAAAAGGTTTTACAAACATTGTCGCTACAGATTTTTCTGATAGACTTATTGAAGTAGCTCAAAAAAAAGATTCTAGTACTTCAAATATATTTTCAGTTTGAGATGCTTCCAACCTTGATTTCGAAAATGAGGAATTTGATTTGGTATTTTTTTCATATAATGGAATAGATTATCTGCCAACGAAAGAATTAAGATGAAAAGCTTTTTCTGAGATACAGAGGGATTAAAAAAAGATGGATTTTTTTTATTTTCCTCTCATAATAAGCTTTGTCTTCCTGTGAATAGAAACCTACTTTTTACACAAATAAAAAACCTCTATCGTATATTCTCAGAATATTGGTATACGAAACAAAGTTTTTGAAATATAAAAACATATTATAGTAATCCATATAGATTAGAAAAAGATTTAGCTCAAGTTTGATTGAAAAAAGAAAAAGTATTTTGTAACAATGACTTTCTTTATCCATTTTTACAAACATTTCCTTATTACTTATATAAAAAAAATTAGATGAAAAATATTTTATTTTTTGCTCAAAGAATTCATGCTCCTTGGATAGAGTGAGTAAAAAATAATGCAATAGAAATTTGTGAGTGACTCAATAAAAGAGTAAAAATAAATATTATCAGTCATAGATGATCAGAGAACTATCTCAGATCCGATACTGTTAGGTGAGTGAATGTTCACTATTTATTAAAGCTTCATAGTAATAAAATTTTGCAGTTATTTTTTCTTATCACCGGATGATTTCAGAGTTTATTTTTTGTCTTAAAAACAAAACCAAAAAAAATATGTGTTCAGTACTTAGATACTTCCTATTTGTTTGCACTTATACTTATTAAAATATTTCAACCAAAGATCGAAATATTTTTGACGTTGTATTCAACAGATGAAATAAGGATTTGATATAAAAAAATATTTTTAAAATACTTTTCTTTTAAAAATATAATTATTATTTCAGAATATTTAAGGACATCAGTTTTAGAATTATGATATAAAGATAATGATATTATTTTTATACCATTATCTTATGATAAAAAAAGATTTTTGGAATACTGAGATTTTACGAAAAGAGATAAGAAGACTATACTTTTTTCAGCAGGAATTGTAAAAGAGGCAGGAAGTTTTTTTATGGTTGATTTAGCAAAAATAATGCCAGAATATAAATTTATATTTACCATGAGAGAGTTTGATAAGAAAAGTGAGCTTGAATTTTTTCATCTAAATCAATATATATCGAAGAAAAAA
>Ga0228667_1000398_pt1 | contig 15668 bp, 15 predicted proteins | sample 81DmetaG_FD_182696 | JGI IMG/M metagenome (GOLD analysis project Ga0228667, IMG submission 182696) | Seawater microbial communities from Monterey Bay, California, United States - 81D | ecosystem: Environmental > Aquatic > Marine > Coastal | place: USA: California | collected 2016-10-11 | reverse complement strand
GACGGCAACCAGACTTACTACGAGAACAGTACTAAAAACTGGGAGAGGTTCGAGCGTGATGCAGATGGAAACGAGACCTACTACGAAGACAGCGATGGCTACTGGCGGAAGCGGGAGTATGATGCCGACGGCAACCAGACCTACTACGAGGACAGCGATGGCTACAAACGAGGCACACCCCGTTCCGCTAAGACCTGCGAAAGTAAGGTCGTAGAAGTAGATGGAATTAAATATAAACTAACAGCACTATGAAAACAATACCAATAAAAGTAAGCCTTAAGTCAGATAACCCCAGCTGGAATCCAATCTTCAACAGCGTCCAAGTCGGACCAGATGATGAGGCCGCTGGGTCTTTCCTGACTATCTATGGAAATGACGATGATGGCGACAGTTCTAAAGTTACCCTCGACTGGGAAGAATGGGACGAACTTGTCAAAGTTGTTCGCAAGTATCGTAACGAATGGGAGTGGAAATAGAACACTATGAAACCACTAAGCGAAACATATAAAGAACTAGGAATCGAATTCATACTTCCTATCAGAGTTAAAAATGCCAATGGCTACGAGACTTACTACGAGAATGAAGTTGGCTGGAGTAAGAAGGAGTATGATGCCAATGGCTACGAGACTTACTACGAGGATGAAGTTGGCTGGAGTAAGTGGGAGCGTGATGCCAATGGCAGAGTGACCTACTACGAGAACAGTAATTTCTACTGGCGGAAGCGGGAGTATGATGCCAATGGCAGAGCGACCTATTACGAGGACAGCGATGGATTCTGGGAGAGGTATGAGCGTGATGCCAAGGGTCGCCCCACTTACCACAAGAACAGCGATGACTACTGGCAGATGTGGGAGCGTGATGCCAATGGGGACGTTGATTACTATGAGGACAGTACAGGTGTAAAGAAAGGCACACCTAAATCAGCCAACCAATAACCAATGACACATATGAAAAATACATTAAAACCACTGCCATCATTCGTGGCGGAAAACACTATGAGTGAGACACCAAGAACAGATGAGGTTCGACACAACGTAGCAGAACTAGCAATGCACTCTAGGAAGCTAGAGCGTGAGCTTGCTGATATTAAAGCCATACATAAGACAGCAATTATTGACCTTCAGCAATACACTTCCGAAAGCTGGAAAGAAATCTGCGACATTCAGGAACCTGCTGCGGTGTGGCTCGATGGGAAGCAGATGACCGAGCTTATGAAAGACAGGGAGCGTCTCGACTGGCTGATTGATAACAACTGTGAGATATATGAACCAGACACAGCCCTACTGTTCTGCGACTGCGACAGAGAATCTATCGACGAAATGATGGAGGAATCGACACGTTAAAGCTATGTGTTTACATTCCTTAAAAACTAAACCAAATCAGTAAACTATGAAGCACAAGAGATTCGACCTAGATATGTTTGACTTGACGGACAGCCCAGCCAGGGAAGCCACCAAGCAATACCTATCCCGCAAGGGATACACGGCTATAGACAACCCTGACAAGTACTGCGCTGATCTAATCATCGAGGACCTGTGCTACATAGAGTGCGAGTGCAAGCTCGTATGGAAAGGTTCAAGGTTCCCTTGGCCTAGCGTGCACCTTCCGCAACGCAAGAAGAAGTTCGCCAAGCTGGAGATGCCTGTACGTTTCTACATATGGAACAAGGAGTACAGTCACGCTATGCGCATACTCGGGGAGCAACTTACCGACGACAAACTAATAGAGGTGCCCAACCGTATGATCGCAAAGGGTGAATACTTCTACGATATACCCACAAATGAGATACATATCGTAAGTAAAACCTGATATCCCTTGCAATCCTGTGCTATAATCACATAGTTATAGTTACCTTAGTTAGTAATTCTGAGGTTTGTGTTATGTTACGTGTGTGCTTACTCGTACAAGGGGACTTTTTTTCATAGTTTAAGTCTCCTACAAATTGGCCTCTCCTTTAATCGGGAGAGGCCAAACTTGTTTTAGTTCCTGCGTATAGTAGGACGCTGACCCTCTTTTATTTTTTGTCTGAACTTCTTCTTCTTTTTATCTTGGAAGTCCTCGGTGAAACGACCCCAGATGTCAAAGAGGGGGGCGTTATTCCAGACTTTAAACTCAGAGATCTCTCGGTCCCCCTTGACCCATGCTAGCAAATCATTCTCCGTTCCATCAAGGATGCTAATGGCAGCAGGCTCAAAGCGGTCAGTGATTGCGTCAATGGGTCCGTCTTTAAAGATAGTGCCGACCCCGTACCTACTCAGTCCAAAGACTTGGAGCATATTATTTATAACGTGATCAGATAGGTACGTGTCCTTACCACGTATGAAATCAAGTAGTAGATCCTTGGGTACACCGATAGCGGTAAGAGCCGCCATCATTGCAACCAGCATCTTCAAACCTTTATAACGCTGCTCAACAGTTTTACCTGGTCCCATTAAATCATTCAATGCGAGCTGCCTATTAAAATTAATATCAAGTAGCATGAATGTCTTGAGCTTGTAAAGTAAACGAGCATTAGGACTCCTCCTGTGCGTTTCTGGGATTTGCAAGTAGGTAATGGGCTGCCTGTCAAACAATTCCATCATTAAGGCTTCTTTAACCTCGGAACTTTTGGGGTCAAATGTATCTTTCCTGAACCCTTGCACGGCCTTGAAGGCGGCCTCTGGTCCTACCCTTATTGTCAGCTCAGTCATCAACTGCTGATATTTTTTAGAACCCACTGGAGAATTGGCTTTCTTCAAGTAGTCTTCAAACGCCGCCTCTACACTGGCGTGCTTCATAGCTACGTCCATCTGTTGGAAGGGAACTATATAGCGCAACCCAAGGTTCAAAACCTTTTGAGTGCCGCTTTCTTGATCGAACTCCGCCATGATTTGTTTTTTCAGGATTGAAAAATCTCTTTCAATATCAAAGGTACGGTTACCCGTTACAGTTCTGTAAATACCTTTTACTGTAGCAGAAGGACCACGAAGCACCAAGACCTTAGCTAAATCAAGGAACTGAACTAGCACTGTGCCCACGTCAATCAAAGTCGCTATATAAGTTGCGCTTCCAAGCTCACGCAAGGGAACCAGTTCTTGGCTGGCTTGGAGCGTAGCTAACTCTGCAATAGATTTTAATTCGCTGGCATCTTGCTCATCAATCTTGCCCTCTTGGAATAATTGCTCTGTTAATTGACCAAGCTCTCCCGTTTCTCCCTTGTTGCCCTTCTGGTTAGTTGCCCCCAGAACTTTATAAGCCTCGATAGCAGACACCATGCTAGTCGTGTAGCTACCGAAAGCAATGCTTGGATCCTCGTAGAACTTAAGTTTGCTAGGCGGGATCGTTTGGATTTCACGAAGTTTAACATTGCCTGGAGGTCGAACGCCTTTAGGACCGAAGCTAAACTTATTCTGCAAGAAGTCCTGGAAGAATCTTGCACGCTCCGAGGATTCCATTTCAGGTAGCCCTTTTTCTTTGCGTCGTGCATTTTCATCCCGTACGAGATTGCCAAAAGTCCTTTTAGTTTCGTACCCGTAGGATTTAATTAGGCCCTCAAGATCTTTGACTACACGAGGGAAGTAATCCTCCAGGTAACCAATCGGCATACCGAGTTCACTGTACTGCGCATATATCTCCTCCAGGATCGGCTGAACATCTAAGCGATACATATTAAGCAAACCATTTTTATGCAGTAGCGCATCCCTACGCTGGATTGTAGCTCTGTTCTCTGGTAGGTTTGCCTCGTCTGGAGTAGGGCTAAAGGATAATAGTTGTTTCAGCTCGTTAAAATCCTCGCTGTTTAAACTATTTAACTTATTAAAAAACGGTTGAGCTTGTTTCTTGTATGTTAGATTGCGCTCACGGATTTTATTTTCAAGTCTCTGAAATAGTAAAGCAAACTGCGGATTGATCCTTCGTAACCGAGTGATTATAGGGGTCAAGCCCTTTGACAATTTAGATCTTATGTTTCCGTCCCACCACTTGCGTTCTTCACGCACTCGCTGAGATGCGTCCTTCGGTGCTCCGTCTCCCTCTGCGTTCTCTTTGGCTGTGTTGTTATCTACTGCATCGTAAGCCTCGGCTACTACCTGCTGGTTCTTGGGTCGTGCATCAGGGTCAGCTGCTTTCAGCAGCTCTACTGAATCAACAATAACTTGTGCGGCCTCTGGGTTAGTCTTACGCATAGGTCCAAGGACCTTAGCCATATAAGCCTGTACTGAACGTAGCAAATCAACAATGCGATTCCAAGCTGGACCTCCCTTGCTTTGCATAACGTACTGCTCGGAGAACTCTCCGTACAATAAGTTCTGTACTACTGCACGGCTGTACTCTGCACCTAGTGCGCTATACGTAGTAAGGGACTGGTATACATCGCCGATGTCTACACGCTCTTGAGCTGTAAGGGTCTTAGCAAATTCATCAAAGAAGTTTACCCAGACTTTACCAGGGTCTACCTTCTTGCCACCCTTGGTGGCCTTCTGCATTAGGACCTGATGCATAGAAGCGTGAATGATCTCTTCACGCATAGCTGCCTTGACTCCGCTCTTGCTACGGTTAAGCAATGCCATCGGGTTGTACTCAATGACCTGCTGTGTAGCATTGTAACGTGCAGTGTAGTTTACACCCATCGCTGGACGGATGGCTACGCCTACCTTCTCAGCTACTGCATCAAAGGTACTCTCAACGAAGTCCATAACCTGGCCCCCGTTAGCAAATGTATCCTGAGGACCACGGTCCTCTACCTCGGGCTGTGCCGCCTCGGCTGTTACTTCTTCTTGATAAGTCGATTCAGAAAACTCAGATGGAAGTAAGCCGATCTTTTGATCAGCGAACTTCATCTTGCCGTAAGCCAGCTTAGATAAACGCTTTGCTTCTTTTATGTTTCCATCTGCACGGGCCTTTCTTGCTTGATCACGCACCTCAAAAGCCTTGTCGTTTACACCAGAGAAGTTTACCCAAGAGTTTTGACCACGAGTCTCTGTAGTCAAGGCCCTTCGGGCCAACGGAGAAAACATAAGTGAATGCACGTTCCAAGCATTTTCTTCACCTATTGGACCAAATCCATTGCCAAGTTTTCCGTGACCAAAAAAGTCGTGAACAAATCTAAAGATGTCATTTACCAACAAAGGTTTGCCGTTCTTGTCGGTGCGGCTAGTTTCTGCAAGCATAGGATTTTCACGTCTTTCTTTTGCGCTAATACCCTTAGTGCCAAATCCATCTTCAGTTGAGAATACACGCATAACCTTTCGGTTGCGTACATCGTCGATCATATCTTGGGAGCTGTTGTATTCAACTTCACTCAACTCCATAGCGTATCCGTCTTCCAGGATAGCGTCGTATTGGTCGATTGTTTCTTTAACCAATGCGTCGTATGCACGAACAACCTCTGGGTTCGTTGGGTCGTGCTTCATCTTGTCATAGGCCTTGCCTATAACCGCAGCACGCTCCTCGTCTAGCTCAACAACTGGTCTAGGTTCTTGTCCACGTATTCCTTTAGACCTTTGGTATCGTTCCGATACCGACGTAGAATCCTGGAGGGGCTGACCGAAGAGGCGGTTTCCTGCTGGTACTGGGCTTGTGTCTGCGCCAGTGCTTTGTCCCCCACTTGTTGGATCAATTCCATAAAGTTCTTGGGCAGCTTTTGCTGTGTATCCTGAGATGGTGTCGTCTGTTTTTGCATATTGATATCCTATCCTGTTAAAAGCATTAAGTATGTAGAACCATCTAACCGCTTGCAAGCTTGCAGGTTCTAATTTTTCCCCTGTTTGTTTTTGAAACTCTTTATTAAACGCAGAAGAAAACTCTTGGAAGATTTTTTGCTCGTCTACATTTTCAGGCAGGCCAGTACCAGACTCTAGCATACCACTAAAGTAAGACCTGATAAACCTAGATTCCCATATATCTGTAGTAGTATACTCTACATTACCTAAGGTGTTCATAGCATAGGCTCCAACCTTAGGGCCAAACATAAACATCCTAGGGATTAACGTATCTTGCCCTGTAGCCTGCTTGACGACTTGTTTAACTTCTGACTTTTTTCCTACATCCTTATACCCTAAGCTGCGCTTAGAAGCAACAAGCTCTTTCATCGTGACAGGCTCTAAAAGATATTTCACAGTGGCATCAAGTCCGACCTCGTCTATCTTCTTTTGAATAGCTAAAATCGATGTAGCCTTTGTTGCCCCAGTGGTAGATCTAAATAAAAACCCCGTCTTTACTTTATCGTATGTACGTGCTCCTTTTTCACTCTTGCTTGGTACAATGAAATTGAAGTTTCCTTGATCTTTATATAACTTAAAGACACGGAGGGTATCTATGATATTGTCTGGGAGTTTAGTACTCGGGCTGGTTAGGCCAGCGAGGATTCTAAACAAGTTAAACTCTGAATCCGTAATAGGCCCAACTGCACTTTCAACATACTGTCTAGTCAGCTTGGTGTCTGTTTCATAGTAAGTAGCAAACTTTGGGTTTTCTTTAAAAAATTTAAGTGTGTCGAACACAGCATTCTTAGCTACCCTTCCATAGTTTTTAGATGAAGCCTTGAATCGAGTTCCAGTGCTGTCCAAAGCCCTAGCCCAAAATTGAAAGAAATCCTCATTAGCTTGAGGTGCAAGTTTTTCAAGCTCGATTCTTCCTATAGCTGCCTCGGTAGATACAGGCCCAGGTACAGGTGCCGCCTCGGCTACTACGTCTTGCGGCAAGGCAACAGATAACTCAGAGCCTGGACCGTCATATTGGTCACGCATCTGCGACCGTACTTCACGGCCCATTTCGTTAATCTCTGTAGTAGAGTAACCAGCATCCTGCAATATCTTGCGGTAGCTTTCACGCTTGCGCTTGCCTGGTTCGCTACGGGTTGAAGTAGTAGCGCTGTATGCTGCACGCTCCAAGTCAGAGGCAAAGGTGATACCTTGAGTTTGTCGATAACCAGGTTTACCCTTCTTTAAATTCTGAGGAAGGCTGAAGCTACGCTTCACTGGTGCCTCTACTGGTGCCTGCTCTGGTTCTGGATCCGCAAAAGGATCAAACTCAAGTTGAGTCCTTGCTGACTGCTCAGGTAAATCAGGAAATGCATCGTCTTCTATTGCCTCTGGTGTAGGCTCTACAACTGGCTCTACAACTGGCTCTACAGCAGCCTCAGGCTGCACTGGTACCTCTTCTGTAGTAACGTCAGGCTCTACCTCTGGTGTAACTACTTCTATTGGTTGAGGTGCAGTAGTTTCTGTAACGGTAATCCCGTACTTCTCGTCATAGCGGCCACGCAAGGCTTCTTCAGCTACAGCAATAACGTCTTCGTCTTTGCCTACAGCGATAGGCACAATGCGTACCTGCCCATCAAGTTCCTTGTATTCAACCTCAATATTTCGAGGGATCTCTAATGCTGGACGATCCTTTACTGGTTTCTTGAGGTCTTCTTTTTTGGTACCTGTAGTTTCCGTTCCAGGTTTTCCACTGAATTGCTTTAAGGTTGTTGTGCCTGTACTAGCAATGCCACCTACTGTAGCACCAACTGCACCTTCATACAGGTATTCCTTTATGCTGTCTAAGTTGTACTCTCGGTCATCATCATAGACCCTAGCCAGTTGATCTTTTACTACCGCCTGAGATGTTTCAGTTAGGCCTTCACCTAGTGCACCTGTCAGGACATCTTTAACTACACTACCCTTAACGGTTTCAGAACCATCAAAGAATTTGTCTAGTTTACTGAGGCCCATATACTTTAGGCCGATCCGATCTGCAGCTAAGGAAAAAGCAGCATAGGCAGCACCAGTTGCTGCAACCTTAGCCTTTTCCTCTTCAGGCATTTCGTAGTACTTAACACCCAGGGACTGCTCTGCGTCTTTAATAACCTCAGCGAATGACATTGGTACAGAAGCCATACCCGCCGTAACAACCATAAGTGGAAGCTGACCAAGTCCACGGCCAACGTCTGCACTGAATCGTCCTTCGTCTACGCCGAATGCTTTACCTGCCGTAGCACCAATATCAAAAGTATATTCAGCTACTTTTTCCTGTGCACCCCTGACAGCTTGATCAATCTTTTCTACGTACTCAGGGTCTGCTCCCCTCTTGGCATATTTACCAAGTCCCTCATAAGCCATTGTACCAATGGCCCCCAAGACATCATAACCAGCGGCAGCTGCACCAGCAGGTATACCCCTAACAACATTGCCTACAACTCCAGGCTTTGCAGGTTCAGGTTTAACCTGAGTAGATTGGTGAACAAACTTAAAGATGTCTTCTTGCGATGCACCATCTGGATGCTCAAGAGTATAAGTTTTTCCATCAGGCCCGAGAACAGAAGATACAGCCATATTATTTTATTTTACTGAGTTGATAAAAGCTTATACTTATTTGGATCAAACGTAATAACACCAGGGTCACTGTATATTTCACGGTATTCTTCAGATCCTTTCACTGGTAAGTCAACGGGTACTCGAGTGGTATCAAAGGGATTAAGCCGACTGCCGTAGTCCTTCTTGAAGAACTGACCAGTTGATGGATCAAAATCAATATCAGCTTCTGTCATTGCATCGGTAATCCCAGCAAGTGCAACTGCAGAAATTGGAGTTGGTGCTTGTGGACGATTTGATCTGCGAGACGCTTCAGTACGTGCAATAAGGTATTCACGTTCAAGTTGCGCATCAACTGCTGCTTGCTCTGCCAGTTTACTTTCAATCGAAGCATCCAGAAACCCCCTTAGCATAAGTGCTTCGCTTTTATTTAGGACACCATCTTCTTCTAATTTATTAAATAGGCCTCCGATCTTACCCCCCTGTGCTTTACCTGAAGTAATAAGGTCTGGGTTTTGAGCAAGCGTACCTTCGATAGAAGCCAGAGTAACTGCAGTGACCTCCTTGTTCTTCTTGTACTTTTCGATGCCTTCACCGATCTTTGAACCAAAGTCAGCCATTGCCTGCGCTCGTATATTAGCGGCGTTTGCAAAGCCGCTGTAGTCTGCGTTGCCCAGCTCTGGGCGAATCTGTGTTCCTGCTTGAAATGCCATAATATATTATCCTCCTATTTGCTTAAGAATCCACCTGCAATTGAACCGATTCCACTCATCATACCTGCCTGCCCAGCTGCCTTAGCCTGAGCCTGCATCCCTTGGAACGTAACGTCCTGTCCTCGCTGTTGCAGGGCCATATTGATACCTACATTAGGGTCGAACAACTGAGGCCCCATAGGGCCTGCTGCGCCTTGCTGTGCCTGTCCTAGCATTTGACCACCAAGGCCAATAGCTGCTGAAGGACGACCTAGGATGGTCATGCCTACGTCACCTGCTAGCTGACGGTTCATACCGAAAGCTTGTTGTCCCATACCTGCTGCCTGACCACGGAGGCCAGATAGGTACTGCTCACGCCCTAGTAGTTGCCCAGCAACTGCACTCTGGTCCGTTACACGGCCCTGACGTTGTGCCATTCCTAGTGCTTGTTGATCTACTAAGCGTTGTTGCTCAGGGGTTAAGCCCTGGGCACGCTGGTAAAGGTCTTCAGCCATAGCAGTCTGCTGCTCGGCCAACCCTGTGCTGTAGGGGTCAGCAGCACGGTAAGCCTCTACAACTTTAGGTGCGTACTCCTGCAGTGCTCCTACATCTGAGGCACGCTGTAGTTCTAATTCTTTGCGTTGCAGTGCTCCTGCACGGGTTGACTGCTCCTCAAGGAGGTCAAACAAACCTGGGGTAGCATCAAGGGTCGGAGACATACCCTGCATCTGTGTCTCGATCTGTGCTATACGTGCAGCACGATCTTGACCTGGATCTCCAATGGCTTTTATAAAAGCGGCACGCTTTGCTGCTTGTCCTTTATTGTATCTTGTTCTATTTTGTCTTGAGCTTTGGCTTTGACGGCCTGACAGTTTCGCACGCCTGTTAGGGTAAAGTTTTAAAGCTTCAGCTTCAATGTCCGCTTTTGTACGTGCCCCTTGGACTTCTTGACCAGCTTGTAAGCCAGCAAGCTCTGCCTGTAAACGTGCGTACTCTGGGTTTTCTGCACCAGCTTCAATGCCACGGGCCATTACACCGATGTCAGCCAGCTCTAGGGCTGTGTACTGCGGACGGTAGGTCCGCTCTGCACCGATCAATCGCTCCTGCAATCGAGGGTCCGTGATGCCTTGGTATTGGCTACTAAAGCCCTTACCAAATAAGTATTCACCCATTGACTTTCCAGGGTCAATTGGTGGTGGTGCTTTTGATCCGCCTTTTCCGCCTCCCATAATATTATATTCCTAAGATTTTGTTGAATAATGCAGTGCTGTATACCACTCTAGTGGGAGCACCTTGCCTGTATCGTATGCCCAGTAGTTTCTTTTGCATAACCTCAGGGCATTTGATGATGAAGTTATGTGTCATTTGTTTGAAAGTTTGATTGTCCGATGCGAATAAGAAGGCCATAAAGATGGCGTTGCCATCTGGTTTGTCCGCCGTCCAGTTCTTAACAAAGAACCAGTCGTCGTCTTCATCGCAATTATACCACATAAAAACCCCTAGTATCTTTCCATCTTCGTCTTGCTCTACGATGAAGGTATCCTTGGCCATATGGTAGGCTACAAGGAGTTGTATTAAGTCACGAGGCCATCCGTCTAGTACCTTGCCGTTTTCCCTTTCAATACAGAAGTCCACTACCTTGTCGATGTAGGCAATGGCTTCTTTTTGGTTAGCGTTTTGCAACGCTATTTGAACTGATTGCAGGAGGGGGTTCATCAGTATCCGATTGCTTGCCAAAACCAACTACCTGAGCCACTCACACTTCGCCCTGAACTAATTGTAAATCCACTAAGAGAATGGCCTGTTACAAATGAGGCATTTCCATAGGTATCGCTGTAAGGATTCCGATGAGAAATAGTGACACTGACAGTACCAGATGGAAAAGCAGTACCGTAATTCACTGTCTTGCTATTAGTAGATCCCATCTTCATAATCAGACCATTAGGAAGCGTTACACTTTGTTGGCCTGTATAAGATGCAGGGTCAAATGTCTCAGCTGAAGCATCCACGTAGGCCTTGATACTTTGCTGAGTAGCAAGTGCAGTAGCCGAGTCGGATACCATATCATCTTCGTCTAAGACAGCTACCTCTGCTGGTGCAGCGGCAGCTCCGCTCACGTTGCCAAGAACCTTGTAGTCAGCTACGTCTTCGATCTTCGCCTTTGTGACATTAGCGTCTAGGATCTTTGCTGTAGTCACAGCATCCGCAGCAATCTTAGCTGTGCTTACACCACCGTCAGCCACTACAATCTGACCAGAGGTATTCACTGTAGTCGAGGCACTGTCAGTCGCTGACTGATCAAAGGTAGCTAGATCAACTAAGTCGTTAAGCTTGTCCGCCGTAAGTTGCTCTCCGTTGGAGAACGCTGTTCCTTTATTTATAATAGACATAATTTAAATTGTTAAGCTGATTGCAGGAGAGGGTTCATTAGTATCCGAAGGCTGTCCAGCTATATGTTGCTGCACTAATAGGGTTCATTGTCCAGCCAGTAGAACTCAAGGCAGTGTATGATAAGTTAACAGTATCGTCTGAAGCACCACTTCGTTGCCCTTGTAGATTTAAACAAGCAGTTGGAAATGCTGTTGCAAATGTAAAGGATTGAACACCACCATTAGAAGTTACAGTCCCAAATTTCATAATCAAACCATTCGGGAGCGTTACACTTTCTTCGCCTGCATATGATGCAGGGACAAATGTCTGAGCTGAAGAATCCACATAAGCCTTAATGCTTTCCGAGGTCGCCAAGGTAGTATCAGTAGCGGTAGCCATTGTGTCATCGTCGATAACATCCGTAAGTTTGGCAAATGTTACGTTGGCATCTAGGATAGCAGGTGTAGTAACTGCATTATCAGCAATCAAAGCTGGAGTGATTGCATCGTCAGCAATGTCAGCAGTGCCAATAGAGGCAGCAGTCAAGGCCGCCGTAGGCGAGCCAAGGTCATTGAGTTTAGTAGATGTTACCGTTTCAGTAGCGGTAAATGAGTTGCCAGGAGTAATTGTAATTGTAGCCATATCTTATATTGCTTTATTTGTTGATCTAAATGCTTCTGCTCCAGCGACTTTGATCGCTCGGAAGCGAGGTCGGCCAACTGTATTGCTAAGGGTTACTTGCATTCCGTATGCTCGTTTGTTACCTATTCTACCACGGATTGATACATCCTCGTCAGGTGCTAGGGTATTACCTGAGTTACAAGCTCTTAATGTACCAAGATCTACGGTGCTGTCAATGTTTTCAAGCTCTGCGCTAATGCTTAAGTCAGAGGCATTATCAGGGGATGACTGCACGTGCAACTCAAAGTTGTTCCAACGCTTGCGGTCAATAGTACCTAGGGTGAACTGCCTTGTAGTGACAGAAGCAGGTATATCGTGAGCTACGGTTTCCTCCTGCCCTTCGACGGGGATTTCAGTAGCAAGCAGGTCTACTGCGTCTACACGGGCATCTAGCTTGTGCAGGCCGCCAAGTGTGTTCACTGCATATACTGCACGGTCAGCCTTCTTACCTGCTACAATTAAGTTAGCGATGTTCCAGTTTACGTCTTCTGTAGTGTCAATGCTTTCCCACTGCTTATTGATAAAGTTAAATATCAAAATAGCATTATTGACCTGACTTCCGTCAAGGGGAACCGCTAGGTAATATCTGTTATCGAAGTACACCCCTACGCTCTTGTCCCATACTGCACGGTTAATACGCTTAATAACGGGATCAATCGGGGAACTTAGTGGCACTTCATTGCCACGAAGATTGTACAGGTCCTGGAAATTAGCACCGTATACTCCATTGTCAGACAGGAATAGTACATTGTTGCCTACCTGGATAATGCTGTTGCGTGCAACGCAACCTACTTCATTGGTAATTAACTGCACCGTTGCATCTAGTCCTGCTCCACTGACTAAATGAATACTGTTGCGATTAAACACCAGAAGCTTGTCATCTGAGAAAGAGTGCAGACCTACATTAAAGTCCGCTGTACCTGCATTAAATCGGTACTGCGCATAGACCTGATCATAGGTGTCGGAGTCCAAGATATCAGAGACAATAACCTCGTCCAAGATAGCACGATAAGTAAAGGAATCTTCTGTGTCGTCTACGCTGTACTTGAAGGGCATTACCAGCCTGCGCTGGTGATAGGTTGCGTATTCAGGTGCAGGCATATGAGTAAACCCAAGGCCTACCGAAACGTGCTGCTGAAATATAACTCCAGTTCTATTTGCTTCGTCTGGACTTTGCACATAGAAAGAAATGGAAGGTACGCTGTCGTCTCGTTCTGCAACAACATAATCAGTCCCGACCACAAGAAGGCTATTACCACTGTCCTCGATTTCAAAAATGTCCCCGACCTTCAATCCGTTCATAGCCGCTACTGAATTAAATGTAGCAACAGCCTTGCCGTCCGTAATGCTTACAGAAGAAGGAGCAAGCTGCTTAGGCTGACTGTATTCTCCACTGGCAACCAGTTTAAACCCTGGCGATATAGTAGAGGTAGCGTCCACTGTATAGGTAGCGGCTGCTTGAAAAGCAACTGGCAGGTCATAGGTAAAGGAAGTACTGCTAGGTACAGTGTTAATCACCCAGCCTCCATTTGGATCTTCCCCTGTAGGAAATCCAGTAAGCCCCGCAATTGTAATTGCGTCCCCGATAACTAGCCCGTGGTCAGCCGAGGTATTAACTGTAACTACATTAGAAGCAGCTGGTGTACTTGCTGATGCAATAGCAATAGGGCTGAAGAACTTGTCATTTTTTAGTGCAGTCTGCCCGTCTCGAAAGATGAACAGCCTGTTAAAGGCCTGTAGCATACTGCTGGCAGGCGGTACGTTTTCCCCAAGGGGGTAAGCCATCGTAATGCTAGTAGACGTATCCTGGAGGTCCGTAGCTACTGCGCTTACATTGGAGGCCAGTACAATAAACTGATTGTTATCTTGATTCGGATCACTAAAGGTTGCACTTGCGTACACCTGTGAAACGGCACCCTGGTCCAGGATCATATTGTATCCAATGACAGAAGATGCAGTAAGCACCGTCAGCTGCGGCTCAGAGCCTCCGTCGTCCAAAGCAAAGGGTAAGTTAAGGGGAGTGCTGTAAGGCTCGTTAGCACCCGTTAAATCGTACGTAAGGGTCTTTGTGCCTACGTTGTCTGTAACTAAGGTAAGAGTATGAAGACCATTGGGGTCCGTTGTAGTACTTACTAGGTTCTCTACGTAGATCTCGTCACCTGCAACAAATACGTGACCAGGCTCTACGGCTGGGTCATCAATAACAATTAGGACTTTACCATTAACCAAGGATGCTGACCGAATAGTAGTAGGCAGCAGTCCAACTACAGGAGGAATAGCAGTGCTCTCTGCTGTAGTAGGTAGACGCAGTACATCGTCACCAGAAGCAAATGGTGCCTTGATGAAACCAATACCTGGACGGACCTGCCACTCTCCATTCTTGCCCAGTCTACCATTAGAGCTGTTAGCAAGCATACCAGCTGGAAGCTGGTCGGGTCTAGCGTAGGAGTTAAAACCAATAAACCCTACGTCCAGGTCTTCTTGGATAGGGTCATCATTAGGTCCGTATGTAGTGTAGCGTGACAATGTATTCTTTGGTTATTGATTAGCACTTCCAGGCCTTGCGGCTCCAGTAGTTAGCAGATAGTTTATTGCTCTTACCTTTGATGCCACCGCTACGAGCGCAGTAGCTTTTCTTACGCTTTGGCTGATCTTTTTTGATCGTCATATTAGCATCCCCGAATCTGACGATCTTTTCCTTGCCACCCTGGCAAGCCTTCACGACGAACTTCTTACCACCCTGTACTTCACGGCGTGGTACGTTGCACTTCATCTTTGATTTGTCAGGCATTACTTTTTCTTTCCGCAGCCACAGCCTCCACGCTCTCCACAGGAACCCTTGCCAGCATCTTTTGTTTTACGTCCGTACATATTATTGATTTTCTAATTGGTTAATGTATTCAAGGATCTCTCCTATGGTTTGTCTTTGCTCTTGATTAAATTCGTGGTTGTTCAGTTCCTGTAGGAACTCTGGTATCCTGCTTTGCTTTAGGGTTGCGCACCCATTGCTCAATAAGATCGTCGTGCTTATTGTAACGCCTAGTACTAAGTTCTTTAACATATGCAGTACGTACCTTCAGAAACATAGCCCCGATCTTCGGGAATGCTATTAGCAACTGAACAATAACCGAAATCACTTATCCTTTGCCTTTCCGACGTTGAGTGCAATCCAGTCAAGGATCTTGTAAGCCTTAGCTACAAAGCCGTCGTCAGTTGGCGTAGGGGTCAGTGCAGCTACAGCAGAAGCAGCAGCTACGATAGCAGTAAGGGCGGCAACAATGCTGTCCACGTTTGATACTAGGTATGTGATGATCTCTTTCATAATATTATTTGTCTTTCAGTTCCTTGATTACCTTGACTGCCGAAGCTGTCATATAAACTAGAGTGGCAACACCCACAACTAGTCCTAGTAATTCATTGATGTGACCAAGTTCGATAGTAGCGATAAAGCCCCCCGTTCCGATTGTAGATTTGTACACGATGTCCTGCATTGTTATTCCCCTTCAGTTGGTTGAGGTAAAGGTGTATATGAATGCACTACGTCAGCTTCCTCTTGGGAGTCCAACTCGTAGTCAGTTACATCCAATGCCCACTTGTGGTCAATTGTTTCAGCGGGGTACGTGAGCCATCGTGTACCTTTACCGTTGACTTC
>Ga0228667_1000349_pt1 | contig 17555 bp, 9 predicted proteins | sample 81DmetaG_FD_182696 | JGI IMG/M metagenome (GOLD analysis project Ga0228667, IMG submission 182696) | Seawater microbial communities from Monterey Bay, California, United States - 81D | ecosystem: Environmental > Aquatic > Marine > Coastal | place: USA: California | collected 2016-10-11 | reverse complement strand
TTCTTGCGCATTCATGACTAGTGTAAGTAGTGTAAATACTGAAGTTATAATTATTTTAGTTGTTCTCATTTTTTTGATTTTGAATGAATCCATTTTAAGAAATTCGGTTCGGCAAAGGCATTATTCCAACTGTCATGACCAACATTTTCATATAAAGTCATGTTGGGGCTACCACCCGATGCTATAATGGCCTTTGCCATTTTTAAAGAATGCTTTGGCTGAACCACTTTATCATCAGAACCATGAAAAACCCATACAGAAACTTTAGTTGCATATCGTTTTGCAAATGCTGCAATTCCATTTCCACAAATAGGAGTAGCAGCGGCAAACATATCAGGTCTTCTGTACAATATCTCAAAAGTTCCCATACCACCCATAGAAAGTCCACTTACATATACTTTACGTTTATTGACCTGTTTTCTTTCAATAAACGTATCCATCAATTTCATTACAAGTCCAAGACTTTTATTTGGTTTAGTTGTTTTCTTTTCAAAATTATTGTTCCATTCATTGTCCGAAGATAAACTTGGCCAACGGTCATCATTTGGGCATTGAGGTAAGATTACCCAAGATTTATACTGTTCTCTGTTTTCTTTTTTTAGAAAAAGGTTATCTACATACGTTAATTGAGAGGAATTATCAGAACCTCTTTCACCAGCACCATGCAAAAATAAATGGACAGGATATTGCTTATTTGGATCGTAATCTAAAGGCATAAGCAATCTATAGTTAAGTGTATCCGTTTCACTTACAAAAATCAGATCCTCAAATAAATTCAGATCTTGAGCATATAGATTACTTGTTAATTGTATGAAAATTAAAAATGTGATTTTCTTCATTTATGTAGTATTCCCTTAGTAGTTTCATTTTATAATACTTAACAAAAAAACAAAACCCTTAGTTTTTGGCTACAACGTGTACGTTTCATTACGAAAATGGGATTTTTTAAACGTTGTGGTTTAATACAATTTTGATTTTGGGCGGTATATATCTTCCTTTCCAAAATCTTTATTCGGATTGGGGCCCATTTTAAATTCGATTTCTCCTCCTTTGATTATATCTTTATGAGTAATGTATGCGTTTTTGTAATCAACCCCATTAAGTTTTACACTTTGGATATAAATATTCTTCTGAGAATTGTTCACGGTTTTTACAGTAAATGATTTATTATTACCCAACTCTATCTTTGCGTTATCAAAAACGGGGCTTCCAAAAACATACACGCCATTTGAAGGGTTCACAGGATAAAAACCAAGGCTAGATAATATATACCAAGATGACATTTGACCACAATCCTCATTTCCAGCTAACCCATCAGGATTATCTGTGTAGAGCTCATTAATGATGTACCTTACATTTTCAGGTATTTTATATTGGGCGCCAGCGTAAGCGTACATATAAGTTGTATGGTGGCTAGGTTCATTTCCATGAGCGTATTGCCCTATTAGCCCTGTTATATCCATTGAAGAACCCTTTTCTAGCTCAGATGACATGCTAAATAGTCTGTCTAACTTATTAATGAAGGGTTTGTCTCCTCCTAACAAATCAATTAAACCTTCGGGGTCTTGAGGGACTAACCACAAATATTGCCAAGCGTTTCCTTCACAATAATCATTTATCCTGTGCTGAGCTGAAACTGGATCAAAGGGAGTCCTCCAACTACCATCTAAAAACTTACCTCTCATAAAACCTGTTTCACTGTCAAAATAGCTTTTATAAGCTTTAGATCTATCCATGAAATAATGATAATCATCCATCTTGTTTAACTTTTTAGCAAGTTGTGCTATCGCCCAATCGCTTATCGCATATTCCATCGAACTAGCAATAGACTCAACCATTAAATCTGAGGGTATGTATCCATACTTCATCAGTTCTTTTACCCCAGGCTCAAAATCACCAGTTGCGCTAATTTTTGCAGCCTCATAGACCTTTTCATCGTCACCCTTATATATTCCCTTCAAAACCGCATCGACTACAACAGGTACAGCACTATAGCCAGGCATGGTATTGGTTTCATTTCCTCTTAAATGCCAAACGGGTAGTTTGCCTTGGTGTTCATATATTTTAACCATTGATTCTACCATATCACTAACCTTATCACTATGGACTAGGGTGTATAATGGGTGAGCAGCTCTATATGTATCCCAGAGTGAAAACAATGTATAGTTTGTAAAAGAAGTATCATTGTAAACTTTCTTGTCTGTTCCACGATAATCTCCGTTCACATCATTATAAATGTTAGGTGCAATCATACTATGATACATTGCTGTGTAGAATATTTTTTTCTTTTTTGGGTCAGTTGTTTCAATTTTAATTTTAGATAGCTCATTATTCCACTTAGCTTTTGCGTTTCGATGAACCTTATCAAAATCCCAATCGGGTATCTCATGTAGCAGGTTTTCTAAACCATTCTTCATGCTCACATTTGAAACACCCATCTTAACATAAACCGTTTCGCCTTTAACAGTGGAAAACTCTAAAAATCCTTTTACATACTTGCCTTTGGTCTCATTTTTTTTAATTTTTCTACCCCCATCATATAAAATAAATTCTTTTACTGGTTTAGAAATAATTAAGGAAAAGAATTCTCGTTGGTCAGAAGCCCATCCTTTTGAAAATCTGTAACCTTCAAATAAAGTGTCGTTCACTTTTCTTAAATACGTTTCCGTAGGACGGTCTGCACTTCCTTCACCTAAATCAATAATAACCCTAGAGCTTTCAGATTTGGGGAATGAGTATTTATGTAAGCCTGATCTTTCTGTAGCAGTTAGATCTACCGTTATCCCATATCGATCAAGGAAAACACTGTAAAATCCTGGAGATACTTTTTCTTTGTCTTTAGAGTATAAAGAGGAATACCCTTTCATGTGATTGTTTTGTGTTCCTGCATTAATTTTTAATTCTCCATTTGCAGGCATTATGGTTAATTCTCCCAAATCAGACATCCCTGTGCCGCTTACATTTAAATGGCAAAATCCTTTTACAATGCTGTCAGAGTAATGGTATGATGAGGACCAATCCCATCCTTTGTTAAAATTAGTTGGTCCAACTTGAACACCACCAAAAGGCACGTTTGCACCAACGAATACGTGTCCATGACCCCCAGACCCAATAAAAGGATCAACAAATCTTACTAAGTCTTGCTTTTTATCATTTTGAATTTTAAACCCAATTAGAAGGACACTAACAAGTGTTAAACAGATTAATACTTTATATTTTTTCATTTATGATTGTGCTTAGTTTGAAAGTTTTGTTTTTGTTTTAATAGATTCATCATCAATCCTTTGATTGAACATAATTTTTCCGCCATTAGATATTTGTTCTAAATCAATCCAATTGCTATTGTGGTTTAAATTATTAATGCTAACTGATTTTACGTAATCAAATTCACTTTTACGTTTTAAAATTTCCAAAGTGTTATTTTGTAGTGCTATTTTGATTTTATCAAACTGCGGAAGATTGATTGTAAAACCTCCAACTCCTGGAACAAATGGATAAAGGCCAATAGATGAAAATACATACCATGCGCCCATAGTACCTAAGTCGTCATTCCCAGGCAATCCGGAAGATGAACTATTGTACATCGTATCTAAAATTCTGTTGACAGTTAATGAAGTCTTTTTTGGTGCGTTTGTCCAGTTATAGACCCATGGGACATGAAAATCAGGCTCATTTCCGCTTGCAAACCATTTGTCTTCGTATCTTGCATCTAGCCTTTCAAACAAACTATCTAATCGTTTTTCAGCAAAATTTTTACCTCCGATGGTTTGAATAAGACCATCAATATCAAACGGTACCATCCAAAAATAATTTACATAAGTCCCCTCTCTCCAATCGTGATTGATATCTTTCCATTTGCCATTCGGATATCTAGAGTTCAGCCACTTTATTTTTGGATTATAAATATTTTTCCAATTAAATGATCTTGATAAAAATGTTTTATAATCATTCTCAAAACCTAATGCATTTTTTGAAAACATTGCAATCGCAAAATCTGAGGCGTTGTATTCTAATGACATCGATGCAAAAGTATGCCCATCTCTTATATACTCATGAAGGTATGGTCTTATCTCTTGATTTTGAGATCTCAAGCGAGGTATTGTAGCACCTAACTTCATATACCTAAATGCTTTTTTATGATCAAATTCCTTTGCGCCAAATGCATACGAGCTTGCAATTAATATCGGAGTAGGGTCACCCTGCATTATGCCAGTTTCAATATTTGCTAGAATCCATCTGCCGTAGCCACCCGCTTGTTCGGCAAAATCAACTAGGGATTGCATCATATCACTACTTTTTTTAGGAAATAACCAAGCCAATAGTTGGCCTTGAGTTCTGTAGGTATCCCAAACACTAAAAGAGCTGTATTGTTCACAATTCTTTTTTGCTTGTTTTACTTTGAAATCAGCACCCATATATTCACCATTTACATCACTAACAATATTAGGATGGATTAAGCTTCTGTATAAGCTAGAATAAAACTGAACTTTTTTATCTCTGTTTGCTGACTCTACTTGAATTTTATTAAGCGCTTTGTTCCAAGCTATTTGATTTTCATTCAGGTATGAATCAAAATCAAATCCTTGACCATCTGATTTCATGTTCAGCTTTGCATTCTCAACAGACACATATGAAATGGAGATCTTATAATTAACGTATTTTTCGTTTTTGGTATCAAATACAAAAGATGCCCCAGAATTTTTTCCACTGGCTTTAAGTTTGTTGGATAAGTTATTATTTTGCCACGTAAATTGCTTTACTGCTGGCCTATCAAACTCAACGAAAAAATAAATTTTATAATTGGTTTCAGTACCACAAAAATCACCACCAACTGCAAAGCCCTCGGCTGTTTTGTTTGAAGTGATAATGACTTCAGCATCTGAAACTTCAGTGGCATTTATACCAGAGCCAATTATAATTGAGGACTTGTCTTTGGCGTTAAATTTAAACTGTGCAAATCCAGTTCTTTTGGTCGTAGTAAGCTTTGCCTCAGTACCATCTTTCATAATCGCTGAAAGTAAACCGGCTTTTGAAGTTTTAATAGACTCATACTTGTCGTATTTATCCATTTGATCAGGTGATCTTTCTATTTCACCAGATAGAGGTAAAACTGGGAAGTTTCCCATATTTGAACAGCCAGCACCATTAAGTTGAGTAACAACAAATCCTTTATTTGGAGAAAAAAAGCTTGGCGTAAATTGTATCATACCAAAAGGATAGGTAGCTCCAATAAATGTATATCCACTTTCTAAACCATTGTCCTTGCCCCCAATTCGTGTATCCACATAGCCAGTAAGATCTTGGCCTTTTGCTTCGTCACTTAATGAAAAAATTAAAATCAAAAAAAATAAAATATTTTTCAAAATAGGTTTATGGTTTTATTGCTCCATTACCAGAAAATGAAATTTCTATTAATTGACATCCGCTTCCTGCTACAGTTTTTTTGTAGCGGATTTTATAAAATCTGAATAATTCATTTGTTTCAATATTTATTTCATGTGACTGAACACTAGCACCATTAATGTTTTCAGTTTTGATTAATTTCCACCCTGCATTGGTCAGACTTTCAGAACTTGTTGGTTCAGAGATTACATTGTTTCCAGATGATGAAAAAACAGGCAAGATTTCAGCACCGACTAGGTTTGATCGTCCCCATATTTCAATTTCAGTTGGATTATTTCCAGAATAATTACTAGGGTCTCTAAAGTTCATCTTAACTCTTCTAAGTTTTGTTGAAATTCCTAAATCTACAGTAAAGTGCCCTGGCACTGCATTTTCTCCTGAATGATAACCATACTTATCATTTCCAGACCACAAAGCGTTATTGTCAAAAAGATATTTATTGGGTTCAGCACCATAAAAGTTTCCTGGGTTATCACTTTGCATATTTGGTATATCGAATAAGGTATTGTCGTGAATAATAGGCTCAGTGTCTTGTCCGTACACTGTAATTTCGGTGAATTGAGAATGAATGTTTTTCACAGTGGATACTACCCTAAAACGCAGATATCTTACTTTACTTTTTTTGGGACTTACTATAAATCTATCGGAGTCGACATTCATTCCATCAACATCTCTTTCATGTAAAAGCATCCAACCAGAATTTGTTAAATTTTCTTCAGTACTTGATGCTGTTTCAGCAAAATTTAAATTCTCTCTTCCCCAAACTTGAATTGCCGTAGGGTTATTGTCATTTCCAATTGATGGCATATCAAGCTTAATTTTTCTAACTATCGTTTTCACCCCTAAATCAATTGTAAAGTGATGCGGTATGTCACCTGGACTTGAGAAAAAGGTTTTGCCATTATCTCCGTCCCAATCAGAAATGCCATCAAATAAATGATTTTTAGGGTCTGCGTTTTGGTATTCTCCACTAACATCACTTGGCATTTCTACTAATTGAATTATTTCTTTTGACAATTCGCTGTACGGTAAATTTGGCAAGGTGTATTCCAATGTTTCAATCGAAATTGTATCAATACCGTCCCTTCCGGATTCTACAAATGAAGTTGTTTCTATTTTACCTAATGGTTTGAAATCATTTAGTTTGATGCTGTTGTCTTCATAAAAAAGGGTATCAACAAAGTTTTCTGAACTTTCAGTTTCATAATTAATTTCTGTAAAAATTACATGTTCTGAATCTGAGTTCCCATAGAAATTCGCAAATGTTCCGTCTGCATTGCTGCTAAAATCAATTATTTTTCTTGGGTCTTGGTTAGAAATAAAAATATCACCAACTGCAAATCCTGCCACACTTTGAGGGACTGATAAATTACCACTTTCATCACTTGTTCTTACATTTAATTCATATGTTTTTTCTTCTAAATTGTCTATTATAACAGACATTACATCACCTAAATCATCATCAATGTTAAATATTTTTTCATTGTTTTCGTATGTAACTATCAATTTACTGGAATTTCCCAGAAAATTTGTTAACCCGTTAAGCTCCAACCTTTCATAACCTGGTCTAATTTCTAATGAATCTAATTTACCAGCATAAATATTTTCACCATTCAAATAATTTTTGTGAATTGATTCCATGTCATCACAAGAAAATGACACCAAAAAGGCTAGTATCATGGCCATCATAAATATTAATCTATTTATTCTCATAATAGTTTAAATTAATTTACGCCACCCCAGAAAGAAAGTTCACCTATAACGGTAACCATCTGATTGTTCCAGGATCGATCATTTACAAATCTTATATATCTAATGTTTTTTTTACGCGCCTCAAGGCTGAAGACAAAGTCCTCACCATTGTCTTGGAATAAGTAATCTTCTTCTGTGTTTGAACCAGGAGGCAGCCCTGAGGGCTTAAAGGACTCAAACTCCCCTAAAAATATCCATCCATCTCCAGGCTTTCTCGGGTCGTATATAGGCAGATTATCTAAGTTCTCTCTTCCATAAATTCTAAACTCTCTTGGATTCCCGTGTTTGTAAAGTTCGCTGCCTCCACGTTGATAAAGTTTAAAACGATTTAATTTCACATTTTGTCCTAAATCCATACTCAATTGATGTGGAAGAGATAAAAAGTTTGTGTGTCCACAGTTCCATTGATTGCTCCATGAACCATCCCAAATTTGATTTGCAGAAAAACCGTACTCACTAAAGCTTTCGTCCCCTGGCATAGAAACGATTGAAAATAACTGTTTATCTAAAAAAACATCCTCTAATGGAGTAACTTCAAATTTTCTTCGTTCAGTCTGATTTCCCCATCTATCCTCTACATATATAACAAACACAGTTAATATAGGGTCGTATCCTCTAAAGCTGTATGAACTATTTGATTGGCTTGTGTAAAAAGACTCTTTAAAAACAACATCTCCGTTTTCGTTTTCGATTGACATGTTTAGCGAAACACTAGCTCGTGTAGGGTTTTCGTACGAGATATTAATTCCTCCAAAATCTTCGACTCCTTGAATTGATTCTAAAATTGCATGGATAGGTGCTTCTAGCGGAGATATTTCTGCTGTTACAGGTGCTGATTCGTTGTTGCCAAGATCTAAAGCAGTTACTTGAACTTCATACTCACCAGCTAGTCCAAATCCATTAATATTTAAACTGTCAATATAAGACGATACAATAACTTCCTTATTCTCATTCTTTTCATTAAAATATTTTCCTTTTACGTATAATAAATCTAGGTCGGTTGGCGGTGTGAAATTAATAACAGCCCCACCTGGTCTGTTGATTATTGAATCGATAACTACTTTTCCAGGCGGAATGTTGTCAGAACCATTAGGCTCATGTTTATCTTCCGCACAACCTAAGATTAAAATGGGAAATGAGATAATTGAAATAATTATGTGTCTATTAAATTCTATTTTCATAATGATAGTATTACCAGCCAGGATTTTGTATTAAATTTGGATTTCTCAACAGCTCATTTTGACTAATTGGCCAGAGATAATCTCTGTTTAAGAAGTTTCTATAAAATATGTTTTTGACTTCATAAAAGCTCTCTACGTCAGATTTGAAAATATCCCATCCCTGTATGGGTTTGTTGAAATACTCTCCTGCAAGCTTCCATCTACGTAAGTCCCAATACCTGTGTCCTTCAAGAGCAAGCTCAATCATACGCTCTTGTTGAATAATCTTCCTCATCCCATCTTTAGAAAGAGGTTTATTTGGGTTGTCAGAGTGATTCGCCCATGTATTCACTAAGTCACCATCTAAGTCTAGCCCAGCTCGATTTCTAACTTTTTGAATATGTTCATAAACTTCTGCATCAGGAGTTTCTTTAGTTTCATTTAAAGCCTCTGAATACATCAAGTATAAATCCGACAGTCTTATTATTGGAAATGAATATCCTTTAATTGTGGACCCTTGAAGAGAAATTATATTTTCGTAATGAACTAATTTTTTAGCAAAGTATCCAGTTATTGAATATATTTCGAAGCCTTGTTTTCCTGAAAGCGCACCGGCTTTTGCATCAATATGTGGGATTTTGTTTATGTTTTCTGTTTCCAGAGAAAACCATTTACCACCATCGAAACCGATTGTTGAATAAAATCTCGACTCCCTGTCTGTGTGTAGTTTTGCAGTTGAATAATTGTCTTGAATGTAAAACTCATGATAATTTTCATTTAAATTATTTAAGATTGGTGTTTGGATTACATCATATCTTTTGTCGTACTCCCAGTTTATATCTTCATTTATTGGCACTCCGTTCTTTGTGTAAAAAGTCTCTACCATGTTTAGAGTCGGTGCGTGTGATTTTTTTGTGTAGTTGAATAATGCCGAATGGTCAGCACTCCATCTAGGTTGACACCAGTTTTGTAAATCACCAGTCCATTCGGGCGAAAAAGCCCATACGATTTCTGAGTTGAATGGCTCTGTTATAGCCGCTCTCAGACTTAACTCTCTTTCAATTTGTTCACTTATCCCCCCTAAAATTGGAAGTTGTCGGTTGAATTCATAAAGCCTATGCCCATTTGACTCGGCACTTTCAATGGCATCTTTTAGGGCATCTTTAGCCAAAACCCATTTATTAGCATCATAATTCTGATTGATTAAGTTTTTTCCGTCTTTGTCAAACAGTTGCCCCAAGTCTTTATTGCCATTGAAAATAGGGCTAGCTGCTAATACTAGTATTTTAGCCTTAATTGCCTTAGCTGCTGGCATTGTTATTCTGCCAGATTCTGTGTACACATAATTTATCAGCCCAGGTAAATTATTAGATTCAATTACTTCATCTAATAAGCCTGTTAGGTATGTTACAATTTCATCGATTGACTTTCTTGTCACATAGGTTTCTTCAGAGTTTGATCCAACTTTTATATTTTTATCAACTATAGGAATGGGGCCATACATTTGTAATAGCCAAAGATGATAAAATGCTTTTAAAACTTTTACTTCGTCTATCCATCTCAAGCGCTCATCATCTTCTAATCCAGGAACAGATGTTAGGTTATCTAAAAAAATATTACAATCTCTTAAAGCAACAAATAAATTGTGTGGCGCTCCTCTTTTACCTTCCCAGTAGTTTAAGTAAGGGTCTGATGAGTTTTGCATGCCTTTTGCCAATCTAAAACTAGTTTCGTTGTTCATATAAAAATCGTTTTCAGCATAATACCAAATTTCATCACCAGCAAGTAAAGAAAAGTTTTGAATTACGTTGGCGTGCTCTGGAATATATGTATAACATGTTGCTAGAAAGTTTTCAGCACTAGACCTAGTATTAAAAGCAAGGTCTATTGTAGCAATATTATCCGGTACAACATCTAGATAATCTTTATCACATGAAATAAATAAGGTTACGACTAATAAAATAATTTGCTTTTTCATTGTTGAATATTAGAAGTTCAGATTAATTCCAAAATTTACTCCAAGTTGTATTGGGTATCCCAATCCATTTCCACCCATTTCAACATCCCATATTTTAAATTTACTAAACGACAATAAGTTTGTGCCTGTAAAATAAATCCTTGCATTAGTTATTTTTAACTTTGATATAAAATCATTTTTGATTGTGTATCCCAATTCAACAGATTTCAGCCTTAAAAAGGTGCCATCTCTTAACCACCACGTGCTGTTCCTGTTGTTATTGTCAATTAATTGGTCTGAAAGTCTTGGCCATGCTGCATATAAATCCCTGTCGTCCTCTGACCAATGATCATCAGCCCAAGCATTAAGAAGTGCATTATTGCCAATAGCACCTCCATAAGTGTCGATAAATGGAGATGAATTGTAAGCATCTATAAAGAAAGATGATTGAGCTGATCCCTGAAAGAAAAAAGAAAAATCTAAATTTTTGTATGATGATGAAAGCCCAAAGCCATAAATTATTTTTGGTGTTGTTGGGTATCCAATTGGAACTTCATCATTTATGTCAATTAAACCATCATTATTGATGTCTTTGTACTTTATATCTCCGGGCATATACTCGCCAAATGTTTGTAGCGGAGAATTCGCAATGTCAGCCTCATCAATAAATAATCTTTCGGCAATATAGCCATATGGTTGTGAAAGGTTCAATCCAACTCTAGAGCGCCAGGGTAAGCCAGCCGTAACATAATCAAGCTCTTCATATACTTCAAACTTACTATCAGCATATGAAAAATTAGCTCTCAACCCTACAAACAAATCATTTGTCAGACTATTTTTATAGTCTAAAGTAAATTCAAAACCTTCAGAAGAAGCTTCGCCCACATTTGCTCTAATTGGCGCTTGTAATCCCATTGAAGCTGGAATCTGCGCTCTGTCCATTAAAATATTTGTTCTGTATTCAGTAAAATAATCTGCTTGAAAATCTAAGTTATTATTGATTCCCAACTCAATTCCTAAATTTAGCATTTTGGCTTTTTCCCAAGTAATTTGATCGTTTGCATACCTGTTTATGCTAACACCATTGATGTAATTGCCAAATTCAAGACCAAATGGCGCCCCTAGAGAACCATTATTAAGGTTAACTTGCGATATATAAAAAAATCTGTCATCTGAACTACCAATTTGATCATTTCCAACCAAACCGTACGTGCCCTTAATTTTTAGTTTTGTGATATAATCAGAAAACTTTTCCATAAATTTTTCATTAGATATATACCATCCCGCACCAAAGGATGGGAAAAATCCAAAACGTTCGGATTTTGCAAATCGTTCAGATCCATTATACCCAAAATTAAATTCAGCAAAATATTTATCATCAAAGGCATACGTAAACCTGCCTGAAAGACCAAGATTCCTAAAAGGGAGAGAGCTTTGTAGATTTCCTGCATTTGCGTACTTCAGTTCCCTCATTATTCCAATTAGCATTCCTGAAACTTCGTGCTTATCTTTTAGTGTTTTATTGTAATTCAACGCTCCTTCAAAATAAGTGGAGTTTGTAATCACCTTGTTCCCTTCGCTGTATTCTAAGTATTCAGTTCCTTGGTTTGGATTAAGCGCAACAAGAGAATAGGTATCACTTTGAAAGTCATAATTTCCTAGTGAATAGTAGAAAGGATTGTATTTTCTTTCCAAATTATAGAATGAATATCTTGAAGTGTTGCCAAGTATTCTTAAATTCAAACCCTCAGTGATAAAATTTAATTTTTGTTTAATTTCTACAGTAGCAAGAAAGTTGTTATAGCTTTCATCTTTGTAACCTCTCATTAAATCTGCATATGGGTTTAAATAATCCCCAAATTGACCAAAATTTCCATACAGGGCGTGAGTTGAATTCTGAAATTGAGCATCCGGTTCGTAGACTTTTGGATAAAGAACGGGGTTAGCCTTCATTGCTTTCTGATAAACCAAAGCACCACCATCGAGTGGGCCATTATAATCATCAAAATTTCCATTAAACTTCAAAGCCACTTCTGTTGTTTCTGTTAGATTAACATTGATATTTGATCTAAGCGATATTCTGTTAAACTTTATATTGGTATTGAAATTATTTCTTGGATCAATTTTTAAATTACCGTTGTCGGTGTTTATGGTGCTTGCTAGATAGTATCTGGCAATTTTCCCACCCCCACTCAAATTAAAGTTAAATCTGCTGTTGAGCGTGTAGTCTTCAATTAATTCATCAAACCAATTTACCGTTGGGTAAGCCATTTTATTTCGATTTGGGTTTTCTGAGATTAGTATTTTCTCCAAAGAGTAAATTCTCCCGCCTAAAGCATTTCTCGTAGTTAATGCTTCATTATGTAACCTCATGTAAGTAATAGGATCTGCAATTTGTAATGATTTTGTGGGTGCTGAGTAAGACTTTTCATAACGTACGTTAACTTTCAACACGCCTTCAATCCCCACTTTAGTAGTAACTAATATCACCCCATTAGCTCCTCTTGCACCATATAATGATGTAGCTGTTGCATCTTTCATTATCGAAAAGCTAGCAATGTCATCTGGCTGTAGTCTGGCTAAATCTGTAGAAGTAGTTTCTATTCCATCAATTAATATTAGTGGAGATCTAGCATATCCAAAAGTACTTACGCCACGTATAAAAAATTCGGCATTGTCTCTTCCTGGTTCACCACTTCTTTGGTATGAAATAACACCAGCTACTCTGCCCGCAAGAGAAGTTGTTAAATTACTTGTTGGCATACGTAACTCTTCTGGATTAATTGACGTTACGGCAGCAATAACACTCGACTTTTTTTGTTTGCCATATGCAACTATTGTAACCTCATCTAAATTTTGAAAGTCACTTGTGAGTATTATTTTTAAGTCCTTATCATCTTTAATTTTTAAAGTTTGAGACTTAAAGCCCACATAACTCACTTCTATGTAAGCATTGAAGTTAATAGATATTTCGAATTTTCCGTCAAAGTCGCTTATAGTTCCATTTTTGGCGTTATCTATTTCGAGAATATTAGCGCCAATAATCGGGTTGTTTTCTTCATCTAAAATAACTCCCTTAACTGTTGTGTTTTGAGAGAAGCAAAAAACAGAGACAGATAATATAAAAAACAGTTTTTTTATCAATTTAGTATTTAATTTAGAAGTGTAAATATATTAAAAATATTGTGTTATTTTTCCATTTTGTGCATTTTATTTCGAGTATTTTTTTATATTTACTAAATAATGAACCCAATATCTATACATTATCTCTACACAATTAATTTTAACAAATATATTTATGAATAAATTCTTTACTTTTCTTTTATTTCCATGTTTAATTTTTGCTCAAAATATATCGCCAATATCGGTTGGTGCAGGTGGTTCTATAACTATCACTTCAGGGGCTAAAATTAATATTGCTGGATTAGAACTTACACCAAGTTCCGACTTAGTTATTTCAGAAACTGATATAGGCAGAACATCGACACCTGTTAGTTCAAATAACAATGCTAGTGTAGATCGTGTTTACACGTCAACCAATTTAATTACAAACTTTATTGGATCTGTCATTTTTAATTATGATGATAGTGAACTTAACGGACTTGATGAAAATAATTTAGTTTTAGAGGTTAAATCTTCTGATGGCTCATGGACTTCATTTACTCCTACATCAATTGACGCAGCTAATAATAGTATATCTTATGATTTTACTTCGGTTGTCTCTTTTGAGTCAATTACTGCAAGTCAAGATGGGTCAACTTTAACAATAGAAAACTTAAACCTTCTGGACGGAATTTATATTTATCCCAACCCCACAGCTGACAGAATTTATATTAGTTCCAATGAATTCTTAACTGCCGAGATATTTAATGTTGTTGGTCAAAAAATATTAACAACAACTAATAATAACATAGACATGACAGAGCTTGTTTCAGGCACATATGCCCTTAGAATCTCTGTCAATGATAAAACAACCAAAACATTTAAAATAATTAAAAAATAACATGATGAAATACTTTATACATACTTTAATAATTGCCCTTTTCCTAATTGGAGGTGAAGCTTTAGCACAAGAAACAGCTCTAGTTTTTGTCAACAATAATCCAAATGACGTAAATAGTGGCGTATCTTCTGGTAAAATTTATGCTAATAGTGCTAGAGGTGCTTCAAGGAATGGTAATGGAGATTCTAACAACCAATTTGGTAATATTGGTGACTGGTCTGTTGACATGGTCGTTTCAGAAGAATCCGGTAACAGTGCAGCTATTCGTTTTGGTGGTTTTAAAGACGACCAGCATGCAAAACTCGATTATGGGGGTTTTCCAAAACACTATAATGGCGGTAATACTATATATGACACTTATACTGTAGTTGGTGCAGACCCAGCTGGTAATACTGTAAATCGTAATTTATATATAGGTAGCGACGTGTTAACTCAAACCCATACTGGCATGGGAGCACTTGGCTGGGGATCTTTTGGCGCCAACGCTTACAACAGGGCATCAGGTGTTGGATCAGTTGCAATGGGTTTTAATAACATAGCTGGGCGTTCAGACGCTGAATCTACTGCAATCACAGGAGATGATATAGGTCAAGCTGTATTTGGATACGGATCTAGAGCGACAGGGAACATTTCTTTTGCAGCTGGTTTTAGAAATACTGCATCTGGACAAAAAACCGTTGCTATGGGTAATTTTAACAATGCTTCAGGAGATTCTTCAGTAGCTATTGGTAAAGATAACTATGCACAAGGCGCAAGTACAGTGGCAATTGGGTACCAATCGCATGCTGCTGGAGATGGATCAGTTGCACTAGGACAGCAAAATGTATCATGGGGAACTACAAACTTCACTGCTGGATATCAAAACATTGCTGGCGATGTTACTGCTGCAAGAGGCAGTGGTGGTAGCGCTGTTGCTATGGGTAAGTACAATATGGCTACTGCTGACACATCAATGGCTCTTAACAGAGGAACAGCAGCTATTAATCAAGCTGCCACGGCAATGGGTTTTAGAACTGTTGCAGATAATGCAGGAATGTTAGCCATTGGAGTTAATAACGTGGCTGGTCTTGGAGACACAGCGTCTGGCAATTACTTTTATACTGATGGCCAGTACAATGGTCTTCAGGCAGGCGTAGCATTTGTAATTGGAAATGGTGACATAAATACCCAGGCATATGCAAGAGGAAGTAACCCATCCAATGCTTTTATAGTATATTATGATGGTAATGCAACTCTTTCTGGAGACTTGACAGTAAACTCAGATGCTAGACTAAAGTCTAATATTATGTCACTTGGAAGTACCCTTGCAAAGCTTATGAAAATAGACGGGAAGAGCTATACGATGAAGTCTAATGAAAAAGTAAATAAGATTGGATTACTGGCTCAAGAAATAGAAGAAGTTTTTCCAGAGCTTGTTAAAGAAGGTGAGGATAAAGACGGTACACTGTCTGTGAACTATCAAGGACTAATCCCCGTACTTATCAATGCCATTAAAGAACAGCAAGAAGAGTTAATGTCCATCAGAAAATCAATCAAAATATGATAAAAAAAATATTTTTATTATTTATTGTTTACACAGCTACCTACTCTCAAAGTGTGGAAGATGTTTTTCCGAAATTGAACAAAAGAGGGATGACGTCAGATATTTTATACAACCCTGCTGGAATTAGTAATATTAGTCTTTTAGAGAATAAGAAACAGAATATGTTTGATTACTATCAAACATATAAATCTATATCATTTTCTGATTATAAGAATAGACTTAATAATCTCGAGTTAATTAAAAAACTTGAAAAAAATGAAACATTAAGTAACAATGTGTTGTTTGGAATAATTTTTACCGAGTTTGATATGTTTGAAGATAACATAGATTATGAAGATGTTTTTCGTGTAACCAAACGCAAAAAATACAAGAGAAAGTCCAATAAAAAAATTGTATTTAAAACCAAACGGTTACTTGTCGCAGCTGGTTTGAAGCAAATTCAAAGAGGGAAAAAAGTAACGTTTGAAATTAAAGAAGAAGCATTTGTAAATACAACTAAACTGCGATTTCTTAAAACCGAGATAGATTTTGATGATGGTTTAGGATTTAGAGAATTAAAAGTCGGAGAAACAGTTAGTATAAATTACGATACGCCTGGAGATAAACAAATTAACACTAGAATTTTATTATCAGACAATTCATCAATTGAATCTTTTTCAACGCTAAAAGTCATTCTTTCAAATGAAGAGTTTAGTACAATGAATAATCAAGAGGTTATTGGGTTTAATTCATCAGAAGATAACCCCCCATACATCCAGCCATACAATGAATATCCATTTAGAGGGTTTGGTGAGATGAGTATTTTTCATAGCAGTGATGGAGTTCTAGATAAACCTATTTTTTTAGTGGATGGATTTGATCCATTAGATTCCAGAAATATAGCTGCAATTTATAGTCAGTTAGATTATAGTGGCGGAAACCTTGGAGATACTGTTCGAGCTCAGGGCTACGACATTGTTGTTCTTAATTTCCCCACATACTTTAGACAAGAAGATCAAGTATGGATTTATGGTGGGGCTGATTACATTGAAAGAAATGCCATGCTTCTAGTTGAATTAATAAAGTTCATAAACAATTCAAAAGTTGGTAATGAAAAGAATATAGTAATAGGCCCAAGTATGGGCGGCTTAATTTCTAGGTATGCACTAAACTACATGGAAAGTCAAAACATTGACCACGACACGCGTCTTTATATTTCTTTTGATGCGCCACATACAGGAGCAAATGTTCCTATTGGCTTCCAACATATGTTTAATTTTCTTGCATATGGGTTGGATACATGGGTAGGCGATTTCAGTGTAGAAGCATTAAGACCTTTAGTTGATGGGATGTTAAAATCCCCAGCTGCAAGACAAATGTTATGGGACCATTTTGAGCCCCATTTACAATCTGGTTCTGCAGACTTTGATAATGGCAATGCCCTTCCACAACCTCACCCGTTTTATGATATTTTTTACAACGCAATAGATAACGTTGGTTTGGAAGAATACCCTGTAAACACAAGAAATGTAGCAATTATCAATGGTAGTGGTAATTTATCTAAATTTAATTTTAAAAATGGAAATCCTGTAAATCCTGGAGATCAAGTATTAGATGCTTTTTTGCCAGATGTTGCTTCTGGCACAGATGCTTATCTCGATTCATGGTATACTCCAAGCGTTAACGGGATGTCGTCTGTCAGTAAGGTTTATATTGATGCCCCTTGGTTCTGTGTTTGTGATATTACTTCTGAAGCTA
>Ga0228667_1000334_pt1 | contig 18143 bp, 18 predicted proteins | sample 81DmetaG_FD_182696 | JGI IMG/M metagenome (GOLD analysis project Ga0228667, IMG submission 182696) | Seawater microbial communities from Monterey Bay, California, United States - 81D | ecosystem: Environmental > Aquatic > Marine > Coastal | place: USA: California | collected 2016-10-11 | reverse complement strand
TTTTGATGTCGTGATAGCGCGCCAGATACCAAACGATCCGCATTGGGCCGAGGTGATATTTGCGGCGAAGATAGAGAACCTTTTCCTCGCGCTCAGGCGGCGTCCTGTTGGCGTGCCATTTTGGGATAGGCGGCGCGTTAATCAGGCCTGCTTCGCCCCGCCCGGCGTAGGCCTTGCGCCACCGGTAAAAGCTGGCGCGGCCAATCCCAAAATAGCGGCAAGCCTTTGCAACATGGCCAATCTCTCCCGCGTAGCGCAGAATCCGCTGCTTACGTTGAATCTCGCGTTGATCCTTGTTCATGAACATCTCCTTCTTCCCAAGTTTGGGAGGTTAACGGAAATGTCTCGCGAGTAACTGCATATCTACATCTTTACGGATCATCTCGCGGCGTTCCCCCTCTCATCGATACTGCGTATCGACTGCCGGGCAGTGGACGGGCTCATCGCTTTAGCCCTTGTGACAAAGCTAGGGGGACCGTGGCCCCGGCGGGGCCACGTAAGCCCCCGTACCATTCTCCACCGCAAGCTGGCCAATCTTGGCGTGAAGCTCTTTGATCTCGCCGTCCTTATTCTCGGCCTTTTTGACCTTGTCTGAGAAAACCCCCGCCATGCCTTCAATAGCCTGCCGTTTCCACGTACTCACCTGCGTTGGGTGGAGTTGTCGCTTGGCTGCGATCTCTTGCACCGTCTTGTCACCACGCAGCGCCTCAAGCGCCACAGCAGCCTTAAACTGGTCTGAAAAGTTCCGTAGTTTTGTCATTCTCGTATCCATTCGTTCGGGTTGGATACATCTTAGCACGCTGCCCGAATTTGCCGGACCACTTCAGTCTCAAAGCCAGCCTGTTGAATTGAAGTGGGAAGCCTACCTTCAATCTGAGCGGTAATGACCGCATAGCAAAGCTGATGATGAAAAAAGTTTAACGCGAAGCTTCAACATACAGTGGCATTGTGTAGTTTTTTAGGGTTATACAGTCTCGAAATGATTTAACAAACTGGAACTCCTTTAGTGCCGAATTATGAACCAGATCAAAATGTTAGCGACGAAATAGATCTGAAGGAACTGTTTTTAGCTTTGTGGGCCTATAAGTACCTCATTGCAGCCTTGAGTATTTTCGTTTCAATCGCAGCTGGCATTTATGCTTTGCGGGCAGAAAAGGTGTATACGGCAAGTACTGTTTTCAGCCTTGGTGAAAGTACAAGCTCTTCTGGTATTTTGGGCAGTTTGGGTGGTGAGCTAGGCGGCTTAGCTGCGTTGGCCGGGGTGAAAGCTGGCTCGGGCTCTGGCAAAGCGTTGGTTGAACGTGTCCGCTCAAGAGACTTCATTCTTGAAGTAGCAACCGATCTTAATCTTAAAAACGATGAGCTTTTTAATAGCTACAATCCAAATTCTCAAACGCCTAAGTGGAAGGCGTCCATTAAAGCGGTTTTGGGGCTGCAGTCTGCGACAGAAGACCCTGTGAATATGCAAATTTGGTCAATCGTTTCTTCATATGAGGACTTAGTGAGTATTGAAGAAACAGACTCTGGGTTTATCAAGATATCGGTAAAGCACACGGCTCCAGAGCGAGCCGCTCAAATAGCTAATTTTTTAGCGTCAAAGATTATTTTAGTGCTTGGTCGGGAGAATGAAGAGTCTGTTGATAAAAAACTGGAGTATTTGTCGCGAACACTTGCTGATGCTTTACAAGATTTGGAAAAAGCGCAAAGCGCTTTGAAACAATATAGCTTGGAAAACAGCACGCAGGCGTTTGAGAGTTTTGCTGTCGGGTCGGTTATGCTCGATGAGATGCGTGACCAGCGTGAAACGAGTGCAGAAGATTTGGCGGCAATAGAAGCCCTAAAATTGTTTCTGGCTGCTGATAAAACGACATTAAATGATTATCAGGAGCTAAGACAATCCTTCCCCGAAATTGACCAGTCCGGCTTTCGGCGCATTATGGGGTTAAGTGAAGTCACTACTGCTTGGACATGGCCTAGTATCGGCACCGTTTTGCAGGTTGAGGCCAGTGTGCGAGAGAGGCTTGCATCACTTGACCGCGAAATACTGAAGCTTTCAGATGATGCGTTGAGGTATGCGTCAAGTGCAGAAGAGTTGGCGCAGTTAACGCGAAATTTAAAAATTGCTGAGGCAGCATACACTGTTTTAATTGAGCAAGTGAAAACTCAGTCTTTGGTCGCTGGATTCCAGCCTGACTCTTCAAAGATTATTGCCTTAGCAGATGTTCCTATTTCGGCAACTGAGCCTAAGAAATCTCTAATTATTGCACTTGGCTTGGTGCTAGGGTTATTTGGGAGCGCTGCGCTTGCATTGGTTTTAAATTTGCGGCGAGGTGTTTATTTTAGTTTGTCCAATTTGTTAGGGGCTGTGGGGGCGGATTCAGCACACAGTCTTGGGAAACTAAAGCACCTAAGAGAAAAAGATATTATCTCTGTTCAGAAAGAATTAGCAAAATCCCCCATCAATTGGGCGCGCCGAACAGTGCTCGAACTTGAAGTTCAAGAGGGTGCAAGGCCGGTGTTTCTTTGTGATCTAAGTTTGAACAAACGCGGTGGCGTCTTGGGGCGTATTATTGCTGCAACAGCGGGGAATCTAGGACGCACCGCTGCGTTTATAGATTTGTCACGTGTTGCGCCCAAAAGTGACCAATTGCTTGGTTTGGAAAGTGAGAATGAACTCGTGCGTGTTGGGGAAGGGGAGGGGTGTTCCGAATATGCATATGCGTGTCAGGGTAGAAATTTAGACATGTTATATTCTAAAAAGTTTAAGACCATTGTGGCGGGGCTTTTTGAAGAACATGATATTGTGATACTTTCAGTTAATGATGACGACATGGAGACGGTTCAGGCCTCTTCGGGTGTCGATGAACTCAATGTGATCGCCAGCGTAAGGCCGGGTAAAACCAAGCATACGTCACTTCAAAATTTATTGAAACGTAGCAAAGTGGGAGTTGTGCTGTATGGGTAAGGTTATTGGTAGGCATTTTGTACGAACGACTGCACTGTTGTTTCTCGTGGGGTGTTCACAGATTGTTGAGCCCGTAGTCTTGCCGGAGCTCCAAAAAGAAGCGACAGATCAAGAGGTGTTTGAGATAAACCTACAAGCTCTTAGCTTCGACGCCGCTAAATCTTTGAATGCAGCTCGTTATGATCGGCTTGTGTCAAAACCAGGCGCTGCGTTTTCTGCTGATGCCGTTTCTGAAGCCAGTTTGAGCAAGCCGTTCTTACCGTCTAAATCGGCAAACACGCCTTATATGCTTGGCATAGGTGATGAGGTCGCTCTTGTCCAATATATAGATGCTTTACCAACTATTGGTTCAATAGTTAATGGCGTGGACTCTTCTCAGAGCACCTCATCAGAGAGGCAAAACACAACCACATCGGCGTCTTCAAATATAATCTCCACGAGTGGTCGAGTGGGCACTGATGGTAGTTTGTTGTTGATTGGAGTGGGCCGGCTTGATGCAAACGGTCGCCAAATATCTGAACTGCGGGATGAAATTAGAACTATCCTGATCCGGAATGGCCAGGCGCCAAATTTCCAGTTGGAGATCAAAGGGTTTAATTCACAAAAAGCTTACATCACGACCGACCGTTTGTCGCGGTCTTCAGCTTCCAATGCTGAAAATATTAGCGCAGTTATTCCTATTACGGACCGGGGGGTTACGCTGCGCGAAGTGATCGCGACAGCAGGAATTGATTTTGATGAAAGTGTTTTGACGATCGTACGGGTCAAACGAAACGAGACCACATACACTATTGGACTTTCAGATCTATTGGTCAAAAATTCAAAAGAACTGTATTTGAAAAATCAGGATCACGTGTTTGTTCAAAGCTTTAGTTATCAACCGGGAAAGGTCTTTCTCTTGGGTGGTGTAAAGCCACAAATAATCCCAATTTTGCCAGAAAGTCGTCAGACATTGGCCGAAGCTCTATTTGCCGAAGATGGGCCACTTGCGATCGCTTCGGCGCAACGTTCTGCGGTCTACCTGCTGCGCGGGCGCAATCCAGTCCAAGCGTATCACTTGGACGCCCAGAACCCGGTACGTGTTCTGGTGGCAAATGAGGTTGAGTTACGACCCAATGATATTGTTTTTGTTTCAGAACAACCTATTAGTACCTTCAATCGCACCCTAGCAAGCATCGTGCCATTAAGAATTCTCCTGAGAGATATAAAGAATAGTGATATTCCTTAGACTGAGGACTTCGCCAATGAGGGGTCGCTCAGGTCTGATGGTGCGGTTACTTTGGGTCACTGTTAAGGAGGGCTTTATATAGGTTCAAAAGAGACGTTGCTTCGCCTTTGATGTCGAATTTTGTTAATGTGTGTGATCTTGCCAATGCTCCATATGAGCTTAGTTTTTCGCTGTCTTCCAGCAGAGTATTTGTTGCCTTACATAGATCTGCCAGTGAGTCTTTTGGAACAACTAGTCCAGTTTTTCCGTGGATAATCAAGTTTCTGAACGCACCAACATCTGCTGCGACGACAGGAACACCACAAGCCATTGCTTCGAGGGGCGTTAATCCGAACCCTTCCCATCTTTGTGGCGCTACATATAAATCAAGGGCTCGGTACCAGTCGGCCATTTCACTAACCTTGACTTCTTCATAGAAGAGAATTCTATTCTGGAGCCCAGTTTGTTTTAAGCGTAATTTAAGAGACTGTACAAAATCTTTATCTTTCGGTAGGACGCGACCAAGTATAATTGCGTATAGGTCTTTGTGTTGCTGACAAAGAGAAACAGCTGTTTCTAAAAATAAATCGGTCCCTTTTTGATGCCTAATGCGTCCAAAGCAACCAATCAGCTTTCCCTCTATCGGTAAGCCAAGCTTTGCCCGAAGTGTGCGCTTATTTGTGATAGGTGAAAAACTAGATGTATCTATACCGTGGTAGACCACTTTGGCTGGTACCTTGAGATAAGACTGCGATTTCTCTGATGTCGCGACAACTGCATCCATTGAGTTAATTAGATAGCGCGTCACATATGTGTGCTCTCTTTGAGACGCGGAGGTAAAAATAAGTTTTAAGCGCTTTTTGAGGAGGTTACGAAGAATAAGCCCCAAAACCATCTCGGTATTGCGACGGGCATGCCAGATCCTCCAGCCTTGTGGCCCTGAGCGGGACATGAAGATGAGAGACCATAGTGAGACTTGTGGTACCTCATCGGGCAAACCAGGTCCGGTTGCCGCAACAGGGAACTCCTTTGCTTGCAACGGGATCAAGCGTACGACGGTCGACGTTACTCCGGAGAGGCGGTATTTTAAGTTGGGTGCAATCACCGACACGTCGTCAATATTGGGCCTTTGGTTCATAAGTGGCTTGTCATGCAGTTGCTGTAGAGCGCTTAAGGCTTGCAGGGTCATGCTGCGCGACGACGGTTGCGTCCTCATCACAACATCCTGCGCAGCAAGTGTTATCTTTTTACGCAAATTTTCATCTTGGAGGCGCAAAACAGCATTTGATATGTCTTGGGCGTTAACCGCGCAAATTGCGCCGTCAAACGTATCGAGAGCTTTATATATTTGAGCAAAATTTTCGGTATGTTCGCCATGAACAATGGCACAGTTCAATTGTGCTGGTTCGTATGGGTTATGTCCACCTTTTGGGACAAGTGTGCCTCCAATAAACGCAATTGGGCATAATCGATACCAGAGCCCCAATTCGCCGAGAGTGTCAGCGACATAGATCTCTGTATCAGAAAGAATGTTCTCTCCGTCTGAACGCACTCTAACACGCCATCCTTGATCTCTCAGCTTGCGTGCCAGCTTAGCGCCTCGTTCAGGGTGGCGCGGAGCAATAATGAGAAGTGGGCGTATGAGATCTCCACTTTCGAGTATCTGTTGATGTGCGCTGACAATAACCTCATCTTCATTTTGATGTGTTGCGCTTGCCAGCCATGCTGAACGCCCGGCAAGCAGCTGGGTTAAGTCGGCTAAGGTATCCTTTTTGTATGCTAATTTTGGCGCATCTGCCTTTAAGGATCCAGTTATGATTAGCTTTTTAGGATCAACGTTGATTTGTTTTAGGGCGCTGGCAAGGGCTTCGTCTTGGACGCAGATGCAGTCAAAAAGACCCAGTAAGTCAAGCGCTGCACGTGGCCATTGACGCCATTTTTTTATGGTGTTTGAGGAAACTCTAGCATTTACCAATGCCATGGGTATGCCGTGCTGTTTGGTTTTGAGCATTATGATAGGCCATAAATCGCCTTCAGTCCAAACCGCAAGATCCGGTTTCCAATGATCTAAAAAGCGCGTCGTGGCCTTATCTGTATCGTATGGTGCGGTTTGATATATCGCTCGTGGGGGCAGGCGCTGTTGCAAAATGCGTGCGGACGTCAAGGTCTGTGTTGTGAGAAGGACATGTAGATCTTTGTCGTCGTACAGCAGCTTGTCGATTAGAGGTAGTACTGCGAGGCTCTCACCCAGGCTGGCCGCATGAAACCAGGTCAATTGGCCCTTTGGTCTTTCAACTTTACTAGTCCCGAACCGGTTGGTCTTTGCGTTTCTATCCTCTTTACCTTTGAGCAGACGATATCTGTGGACCAGGTCGTATATAGGATCTGTCAAAGCACTGGCTGCAACATAAATTTTTAAAATTTTGCTTTTATACCTAGGACACATTTCGAAGCCTTAAACTGCTCTAGATGACGCAGAGATAGAAATCCCATGCAGCGTGATCATATTGCGTATTGGGGTTTTAAATTTGAAATTCAGGAGACGCTTTAGGGGGATGTGGGAGGCCATCCCAGAGTCTCTGTGATGATTAAGGTGCCATCTGGATGATGTGTTGGTTTTGGGAATGTCGTTTGCAATGTTGCAGTCCGGATCGTGCGCCCCCAAGGCATGTTCCGCTTTAAGCGGACTGGCGTGAGCTTCCCTTTTCCGCCCCGCCTTTTTGCACGTTAATGCGTCAGGGTTCCATCTCCAAGCTAACATATCATCATTTTCAAATTTATAGCCCACCAAACCTGCGTGTTCTATTTGAGGCGTTTTCTATCACATTTAAAAAGTCTTTTGCGCTAAAGGATGGCCAGTGCTTCTCAACAAACGCGAATTCACTATAGGCAGCTTGCCAGAGTAAAAAATTCGAAAGCCTTAACTCACCAGAGGTTCTTATGATTAAATCTGGATCTGCTATGCCACCGGTGCTAAGTGCATCCGAAATATCAGACGCTGTAATATCTTCGGGTTTGAGCTTTGTTGCCTTTACATCGTGCGCAAGTTTTTTAAACGCCTCAATTAAATCTTGTCGTCCACCGTAATTTATAGCGAGCTGCAATGTCAGTCCCGTATTGTGAGCGGTGTTGGCTTCTAATTGGTTCATTGTTTGAACGAGTGTTTTGGGAAGCCGTGCCCGAGATCCGATAAACCGCACCTTGACGTTTTTGTGGATCAGTTCAGCAGTTTGCTTGTGTAATTCGCTTTTGAACAAGCGCATTAAGACTGCGACTTCGTATTTTGGCCTGTTCCAATTTTCTGTCGAAAATGCATATAGGGTGAGAATTTTTAGGCCGAAATGAGACGCGGCTGATATGATGTCTTTGACGGCTTTTGCGCCCTGTATATGTCCGGCACTTCTGCTGAGCCCTTGATCCACGGCCCATCGGCCATTTCCGTCCATAATGATGCCAACATGGTTTATTATGCTATTCTGGGGTTTGACGGAGCTTGTGTTAGTCATTCGCTTAGGCCAGCAATCTTTTGCAGCATTGAAAATGCTCTTTCTAAAAATGGGGTCAAGCGCTCACTTAGAAAGCATGACTTAAAGGGTTAGAGCGCCGTACCTTAAACTTGGGTCGCCAACGCCCTACTGGACGGCACCTCTTGGGGTTTTTGGCGTTACAGTTGTTTCAGGTGAAAAGGTGAAACGCTTTACTCAGATTGATAGGAATAAGGGGACAATTGGTGACTTAGGTCTCGTTATTATACTTTCTGTATGTTTGGCAACCCTTTGGCATGTGGCGCTTCTTGATCGCTGCGCTTTTGTTGCGCATATTTTGGTTGCGCCACACTGGTAGGATACAGGTCTCTCAAATATGCAGGCAGTTTGGTTTTTTGGTCATCTGCAGGTGCTGGTATCTCTGCGATAAGGTCCTGTTACCCGCGAGCAAAAATTCAATTAGATACGCACAATATTGTACAAAAAATACCAGTAGGAGGCTCAAGATAGAGAGGGCAGGGGACTGTGTAAACAATTTCTGCCTATGGGGGAGGCCCATAAAATATGCTTATCGGAAGGTTTAAGTGGCTGGACTCTAACGAGTTCCGTTGGTGCCCGCACCAGGTTTGCACCTGTATATTTGGCCACTTGTCCTAGGTCCAGATCCGCTCGCACTAAATACCACAGCCCTGCCTCGGCCTGCTGTCCACCCGCCCTCGCATGAAGCCTAGCGCGAGCGTGCCCCTAGGTGTCCCAGGCCGCCTACTTCGCGAGTTTGCTCAGCAGCTCGTAGTTCTCGGCCATGATCCCTTCTGCAACGGCCACCTGCGCTTCAAACTCCCCGCCGCATGGGAGGAGCTCGATGCCGGCCGCTGCCTCCCGCACCTTCAGTACGTCTCCGATGCCGACACCCAGCCTAGCCATAAGCGCATCAGGCAATGTCATGCCGGCCGAAGTGCCGAACGATGTGATTTTGAGTTTTGTCATAGTGATATCCCAGTCCTGAGCCGCCGATAGTCTCCACAACTATATCTAAAGTCGCGCAGAATGAACGGGGTAATCCCGCGGCGGTATTTCATATGCGGGATGTGTAACGCGCGCTAAAGCGGGAGCCACCTTCGGCGTCGAGCTCCATCTCTTGCTTTCACCCAGAGCCGCTGCTAGGGCCACCCCATGCGCAAGTACCTCGACATCCCCCTCACAGCCTTTTTGGCGATCACCCTGAGTGTGGCCATGCTCTGGCCCCTCGAGGCGCCCCCGCCCGCGCCCGAGGGCAGCGACAAGCTCGTGCACTTCATCGCCTTCGCCGCACTCGCCTTCCCGCTGGCCCGTACGGGCCGCCTGGGGCTGGTTGCAGTGTTCATTGGCGCGAGCGCCTTCGGCGGCCTCATTGAGCTCATACAGCCCTCTTTTAACCGCAGCGCTGACATCGGCGACTGGGTGGCGGACACGGTTGGCGTCGCCATCGGCATAGGCTGCGGGCTGCTCTACAGGCGCCTGCGCCGCCACTGATCGGCGCTAGCCCTTGCCCTTAACTTTCTGGCTGGCGGATAGTTCGTTTCGGGAATCGGGGTTTGCGCCCCTGCTGTAGTCGCACCACGCCCGCAGCGCCTTCCTGCGCGCTGAGCGCGCCTCGCCCACGTAGCGCGCGTGCAGCCTGCGCTCCCGGTCCGCTTCATTAACCAACCGCCCAAACCGCCTCAACGCATCGCTCGCGTACTCCAGCTCCTCAAGCTGGGGGCGGCCACTTGGGCGCGCGTCGACCATGTCCTGCAGGTGCGCGCGCATTTCTGCGTGGAAGGCAGTCACCTGCGCCTGCGCAGACTGCGGCTTTTTGGGGTGGGCCTCTAGGGCGTGGAGCGCCCGGTGGTAGCGCGCCTCCGCGATGGCCAGGCGCAGGGCCAGCTCGCGCCGCGGATCTGCCTGATGGTCTGCCTGGTGGTCTGCCGCGTCTGCCGAGCTGGGCTCCTCATAGGCCTCGGGGCCGTTGCCGAGAATGACATTAAACCAGGCGCCCACGATGTCTGGGTCCGGCTCAGCTGTGAGCCCGTGCCTGCGCGCGTTCTGGGATGACACGGCCTTCCCCTCGGGCGTCCTGGGGCCCGTCGCACGCCGCGCCCGGCTCATGTGCGCCCCACGCTCACTCCACCGCCGCCGAGACAACCTCAATTGGCCGCGACCTCTGCAGCTCGCGGTACTCCGCCGACATCAGGCGCACGCGCTTTTCTAAATCGGGCAGGGCGTCTCTGTGGCGCTGGTATCGCCCGTTGTCGAGCATCTGCCCGCTCAGCACCAGCCGCGGGTCAACTCCGAGCGAAATGGCCTCAGCCGTAGCCGCCTCCCGCACCGCGGGATCCTGCGACTTGAGCCCCTCCACTATGGCGGAGGCGTCGCGCTCGATCTGCTGACGATCAATGTCGTTCTCGAAGTCGTCCTCGTCGCCACCGGCCTCAATGAATGCGTCGTACTCCAAGTCCAATGCGTGTTCTGCATCTTGCCTAACTTTTTTCTTAAGCAAGTTGCGCAGCTCTTCCTCGGTGGAGTGCGACAGCTCCGCGTGCGCCGAGGCCTTGAGCTGCAAAATTGACCAGTTCAAATCTACCAGCTGCAGCGCCTGGATGTACTCGTACTGAGTCACGGGTGCGAGGTCAGCCACCGTCACCTCCCTGTAGGCCTCATAGGCCGGGCTGAATTCGCCAACGATGGCCTGCCGTTCTGGAAGTAGGGTGTTAAGTGCGAGTTGCCCTAGTGGGCCTCGGTCCGAAGAGTTGAGGTCGTATGTCACAATATCGCCCGCGGTTGTTTCCTTCAGGAGAGATTTTACAACAATGTGTTGTCTCCAGGAACTGCAATTTGCAGGGGATTTTGCGCGCGGTGGCGCTTGACTAGTTGGAAGTATTCAGGGTCGGGGTTTGTTCCAGAGCCGCACGCCGGGGCCATCCGTGGCGTCGCCGATGAACTCGATGCCAGCTGCTTCGAGTGTTGTGCGGATTAGTTTTAGATTGGCCTCGGTAGCCTTGTGAAGGCCGTCTTCAGTTTCAATCCTTTTAATAGTACTTACGCTGACTGATGAATACTCAGCTAACGTTGTTACGCTCCAGCTAAGAGCTGCGCGAGCCATTCGTATTTGATTGCAGTTAAGCATTGACAATATAAACCTGTGGACTATTTTGGCTCATATGAGCCTTATTGACAATAGAATTTGTGGCGTTTTTGCCTCTTTAAAGGGAGCCTATGCGCCAAACACTCTTCGTTCATATTACGCGGATGCGAAGGCGTTTGTCGATTGGTGTGAAAAAACAAACACGGCGCCGTTTCCGTTAAGCTCGAATACTGTCAGAAGTTTTATTGAACACATGCAACTAGACTACAGCTACAGTACAATAAGGCGCCGGCTTTCGGCGCTGCGTAGACTGAATGGGTTACTAGGTTTCGAGGATCAGACTTTTACTGAAGACGTCTACCTCGCCATCCGCAAGCTGAAGCGCGCTAAGTCGATGGAACAGCGGCAGGCCGTGGGAATTAATGAGGACTTGCTTGCCAAGATGATTGATGCACAGCCTGACACTCTAGTTGGCAAGCGCAATAAATTACTGCTTTCACTTGGCTATGACTTCCTCGCCCGACGTTCTGAGCTAGTAGCAATGCGTAGCGAGGACCTATCATTAACCCCAGATGGCGCTCTCAAAGGAATTATACGGCGCAGTAAGACCGATCAGTATGGGCGTGGGCGGCTAGTTTTTGGCTCTGAGCGCAGTGCCAAGCTTCTGAAAAAGTGGCTCAGGCTAAAGCCGAAAGAAATTCAGCCGGTGTTCTGTGCGATAAATCACGGGCGCTGCCTAGATCGCGCCATCTGTGACCGGCAGGTGAATGAGATTATCAAGCGGTGCCTCATCAAAGTGAAGCGGTACCCACGGCCGAGTGACTTGGAGGTTTCGGGGCACTCACTTAGAGTTGGCGCTGCGCAAGATTTGTTAATCAAAGGTCATGACATGGCTGCCATTATGAGGGCAGGAGGCTGGTCTGAACCGACCACAGTTGCGCGATATTTACGGTTTGCGCAGCATAATATCTGGCAGTGAAATGATTATGAAGCACTGCAATCTTTACACTTCTTGGTAACCATTTGGGTTCGCACTCTGCCAGCGCCATGTATCACGACACATTTCGGAGACCCCAAACTTTGTCTGAAATCCGAGCGTTCGTTTAGCTTTGGAAACATCTGCCCAAACTTCAGCAGCGTCGCCAGTTCTGCGAGGTGCAATGTGGTAGTTTACCTTCTTACGAGATTGCTCCTCAAATTTAGAAACCATCTGAAGCACAGATATGCCATTTCCGGTTCCAATGTTTATAGCTTCAAATGACCCTAATTCTTGGATGTAATCTAATGCAGCAACATGCGCACGGGCTAGGTCAACCACGTGGATGTAATCGCGCACACCAGTTCCATCGACGGTATCATAGTCGTTACCAAAAACTTGTAGGTAGTCTCTACGACCCACAGCCGCTTGAGAGATGAAAGGCATCAGATTGTTCGGAGTATCATTAGGATCTTCTCCAATTATACCTGAAGGATCAGCACCCACAGGATTAAAGTATCTCAAGGCAACGGCATGGCGGATCTTTGGTTCTGCTATCGCCCAATCCTGAAGTAGGCATTCTCCCATAAGCTTTGTACGCCCATATGGATTAATGGGGCTAAGTGGATGATCTTCGTCGCATGGTAAATATTGCGGTTCTCCATATACAGTTGCTGAAGAAGAAAATACGATATTGTTGCAGCCTGCCCGCTCCATCGCGCCCAATAACACAGCCGTGCCGCCAACGTTCACGTCATAGTAGAGTGCAGGCTGAGCGCTGCTGTCCCCAACGGACTTTAACCCCGCGAAGTGGATAACGGCATCAGGCTGAAATTCAGCAAAAACCTTATCGAGCAAATTAACGTTGCGTACATCGCACTCCGTGAAAGCTAAATCGCGATTAGAGAGGCGTTGTACTCTTGTGAGGGCTTCAACATTTCCATTATCTAAGTTGTCCACAACCTGCACATTGTAACCTGCGCGCAACAGCTCTAGGCACGTATGGCTTCCAATGTATCCAGCGCCACCAGTTACCAATACTTTCATGAACCTTAACCCTTCGCGCCTTGTCCCCGTGAGTAGACATCATCATACCTGATGATGTCATCCTCGCCAAAATAGCTGCCAGTTTGCACTTCGATCAGTGTCAGTGGCAGTTTGCCTGGGTTCTCCATCCGGTGAACTGCGCCCAGTGGGATGTAGACCGACTGGTTCTCTGTAACGGTTTTGACCTTATCGTTGATTGTCACTTTCGCTGTGCCCTCAACCACAACCCAGTGCTCTGCGCGGTGGTTGTGGGATTGTAGCGAGAGTGCCGCCCCTGGGTTAACGACGATGCGCTTAACTTGAAATCGTGGACCGAGGGCGATGCTTTCGTACCAGCCCCAAGGGCGATAATCGCGAGGCAGGTTCTCAGCTTGGGCCGCGCCTTGTTCTTTGAGCTTATTGACGACGATTTTTACGTCTTGTGCTCGGTCCTTGTGCGCCACAAGCACTGCATCTGGCATGGCAACGACGATGATGTCCTCAACACCTATTGCGACAAGCTCTTGGCTCTCACTCGTCGCCTGCAGGAGCGTGTTCTTACAGCCTATCGCAGTGGAAGGGCCACTGGTGACAACACCGTCGCTGTCAGCTTTGCCTTCGCGCCAAATAGCTTGCCAATCCCCGAGATCAGACCAGCTCCCTCCGTAGGGCACCACCGAGAGGTTCGGAGCACTTTCCATAACAGCATAGTCGATTGAGATGTCTTCGAGGCTTGACCACGGCTCGGCTGCCAGGCGGGTAAATCCAAGATCGGCCTCTACGTCATTGAAGGCATCGCGCACACCGGACAGTGTCGCCGGAGCGTGTTGCTCGAACGCCTTGAGAATGGTTGCGGTCGAGAAGAGGAAGATACCAGCATTCCAGAGGTGCACACCGCCCTCGAGTAGGGTCTTTGCGGCCTCCGCATTTGGCTTTTCGACAAACGACAAAAGAGGCTGGGCATCGGGGGCAAAGTCATCCGACGGTTTAGAGGTCAGTTCCAACCAGCCGTAGCCAGTCTCTGCGCGGTCAGGGCGGATACCGAAGGTCACGATTTGACCATCGAGCGCAGCAGATGTGGCGGCCTGAACTGTAGACCTGAAGCCATCAGCGTCCGGTATTACGTGATCGGATGGAGCGACTAGCATCAGGCTCTCGCCTTCTTTAGCTTCAAGCGCAATGGCGGCCGCGCAAATGGCAGCGGCCGTGTTACGGGCCGAGGGCTCAATTAGAATATCTCTCGGCGCTATCTTGACAGCCGCGAGTTGCTCAACAACCATGAAGCGGAAGTCAGAGCCTGTCACAACTGACGGCGCGCCAAAGCCAGGGCCAGACAGGCGCAGCGCAGAGGACTGGAAGAGGCTCTCCTCGCCCATAAGCTTTACGAACTGCTTTGGGTGTGACTTTCGAGACAGCGGCCAAAGACGCGTGCCGGAGCCGCCGCAGAGCAGGACGGGGTGTATAGTATCATTCATCATGTAACTTTCATTATGTCCGTGCAGACTGTATATTAGCTAAGTACCACCTATAAGTTTCTGCCAGCCCTTGCTCCAGCTCAATGCGTGCGCGCCACCCCATTCTATCCAAGCGCCCCACATCCATCAGCTTGCGCATTGTCCCATCTGGCTTGCTTGGGTCGGTACTAATCTTGCCACTGTACCCAGTTATTTTGGCTATCAGTTGTGCAAGCTCGAGGATTGAGACGTCCGTGCCAGTGCCAACGTTGATGTGGCTCAGCATTGGCTCAGTATTCTCGTCATAGATGTCCTTCGATAAATTAAGCACAAACAGAGAGGCTGCAGCCATGTCATCAACGTGCAGAAACTCGCGCCGTGGGGCCCCGCTTCCCCAAATAACGACTTCGTTCAACCCATCTCGAACAGCCTCGTGGAACCTACGAATGAGGGCGGGCATGACGTGACTGTTGCCGGGGTGGAAGTTGTCGCCGGGCCCGTAAAGATTTGTCGGCATGACAGATCTGTAGTCCACGCCGTACTGGCGATTATAGCTCTCGCAGAGTTTTATGCCCGCAATTTTTGCCACAGCATAGGGTTCGTTCGTCGACTCTAATGTACCTGTCAGAAGTGCGTCTTCGCGCATTGGCTGGGGTACAGCCTTGGGGTAAATGCAAGATGAGCCCAATTGCAGAAGCTTTATGACGCCGGCCTCAAAGGCTTGGTAAATGACATTACACTCAATCATCAGGTTTTCGTATATGAATTCAGCTGGATAGGTGTTGTTAGCATGAATTCCGCCAACCTTTGCCGCCGCAAGGATCACCACATCGGGTTGTTCTGCCTGCATAAAGCCTCTTACACTCAGCTGGTCTGTCAGATCCAGCTCCGCATGTGTGCGCGTCACGATATTTGTCTCGCCTGCGGCTCTAAGCTGGCGGGCAATAGCGCTGCCCACCATCCCGCGGTGCCCTGCAATGTAATACTTTGTCACTGCGTTAGCCTCAGTTCTCAAGCGATACGGGAAGTTCCAACCCATGCTCTTTAAGTAGATTCGAGCGACGCGCAGCCTTGTAGTCTTGCGCAACCATCTCCGCGCACATCTCTTGGGCTGTGATTTCGGGCACCCAGCCGAGCTTTGTTTTCGCTTTGGTGGGGTCACCAAGTAAAGTTTCGACTTCGGCTGGACGGAAATAACGGGGGTCAATCCGAACGACCACATCGCCTACAGATATAGCAGGAGCTAAATCGCCTTCAATGGCAGTTACGGTTCCGATCTCTTCAGTTCCGTCGCCCTTGAACTCAATCGTTAGACCCAACTCACGCCCGGACCACTGAATGAATTCGCGCACAGAGTATTGCAGGCCAGTAGCGATTACGAAGTCTTCTGGTGCATCCTGCTGAAGCATCATCCACTGCATTCGAACGTAGTCTTTGGCATGGCCCCAGTCGCGGAGGCTATCGATATTACCCATGTAAAGGCAGTCCTCGAGGCCCAATGCAATATTGGATAACCCGCGTGTAATTTTACGTGTCACGAAAGTTTCGCCGCGTCGTGGAGATTCATGGTTAAACAGAATGCCGTTGCAGGCATACATATTGTAGCTTTCACGGTAGTTCACAGCAATCCAGTATGCGTACATTTTGGCAACTGCATAGGGAGAGCGCGGGTAAAAAGGCGTAGTTTCCCGCTGCGGTGTTTCCTGAACAAGGCCAAATAACTCTGAGGTTGACGCCTGATAAAAGCGGGTCTTTTTCTCCAAACCTAGGAACCGAATTGCCTCAAGTATGCGCAAAGTGCCAATAGCATCGACGTCGGCTGTATATTCAGGGGCTTCGAAGGATACAGCCACGTGAGATTGGGCACCCAGATTGTATATTTCATCTGGTTCGATGTCACGAATCAGTCGGGTGAGGTTCGAAGTATCGGTCAAGTCACCATAGTGTAGTTTGAAACGCGCGTTGGTTACGTGAGGGTCCTCATAAAGGTGGTCCACCCTCTGAGTGTTTAATGAAGAAGCACGCCGCTTGATTCCGTGTACTTCGTAACCTTTGCCTAGAAGAAATTCTGCAAGATAGGAGCCATCCTGACCTGTGATCCCTGTGATTAAAGCTTTTTTCATTTTGCTGTCCCCAATTTCATCAAATACTGGCCATATTTATTTTTCCCAAACGTTGCTGCACGTTCACGGAGCTGTTCTTTGTCAATCCACTTCATCTGATAGGCGATCTCATCAGGTGATCCGATCTGTAGCCCTTGCCTCTCTGTCAGCGTCCTTACAAAGTTTGCAGCATCAAGGAGTGAGGCATGGGTCCCAGTGTCTAGCCAAGCGTAGCCCCGGCCCATTTGTTCCACGCGAAGTTCATCGTCGGCCAGATAGCTCTCCAACAGTGATGTAATTTCCAGTTCACCACGCGCGGATGGTTTTATCTTTCGCGCACGTTCAGGCGCTGTCTCATCAACAAAGTAAAGTCCTGTCACGGCATAGTTGGAGGTTGGCACATCTGGTTTTTCGATAAGACTTTGAACTTTTCCGTCGTCATCAAATGCGACGACACCGTACCGTTCAGGGTCTGAGACGTGATAACCAAAGACCGTCGCTCCTGACGTCTGCTCATCGGCAGCGGCTAAAACGTCTGGCAAGCCGTGGCCAAAGAAGATGTTGTCACCCAGCACCATTGCAGAGGGTGAGCCATCAAGAAACTCTTCTGCCAAAATAAATGCCTGTGCTAGCCCATCGGGGGAAGGCTGTACTTTGTATTCCAAATGAATGCCCCATTGGCTGCCATCTCCAAGAAGGCGTTGGAACTGATCCTGATCTTGCGGTGTTGTAATGACCAAAATATCCTTGATCCCTGTAAGCATTAAAACAGTCAGCGGATAATACACCATTGGCTTATCATAAATGGGTAGGAGCTGTTTAGAGACAGCTACTGTAAGGGGGTAGAGCCGTGTGCCTGACCCACCCGCCAGAATAATACCTTTGCGCTGTGTCATGTGTTTTCCTCTAAGTCGGCCAATATTGTTTTTAACCCAGTCACCCAATCAGGGCGCTCAATGCCAAAGGCCCACTTTGTCGGTGTGCAATCCATACGTGAGTTAAGCGGACGTTGAGCAGGCGTGGGGTAGTCTGTTGTTGAAATGGGTGTGACGGCCACAGATTTTCCTGCTTGGTCAAAAATCTCATTCGCAAAATCTGCCCATGACACGTCGGGTGCGCCACTAAAATGATAGGTCCCCGATTTTGAAGGGTCTTGGATCAACTGCTTTGCAATCTGCAAGCATGCCAAGGCAATATCGGATGCGGGTGTTGGCCCGCCAATTTGATCACCAACAATGTTTAATGCGTCGCGTGTTTCGGAGAGGCATAGCATCGTTTTGATAAAGTTCACCCCATTGGCTGAAATGACCCAAGACGTTCGCAAGATCGCGTAGGTGCCACCACTCTCAGCAATACCTGTTTCGCCGGCTAACTTACTACGACCGTAAGCATTCTGCGGGGCAGTTTGAGCCTGCGGCTGCCATGGGGTCTGACCTGTACCTTCGAACACGTAATCGGTTGAGATGTGCACAAAAGGAATATCGAGTTCGGCACAAGCCTTCGCCATGGCCTTGGGAGCATTCCCATTTATCACAGTCGCAACGGCTTCCTCATCCTCAGCTTGGTCAACGGCTGTATAAGCTGCAGCATTAATAACCGCATCGGGTGCGTGACGCCTGATGGCGATAGCACAGGCCTGTGGGTCTGATAAGTTTGCATCTTCACGGCCTAATGCCGTTACGGTCCCAAGTTTCTGTAGTTCTCTCGCGACTTGCCCAGTTTTGCCAAAAACGAGGATCATGAGGATTTTCCTAGACGTTCCCCAACGCCTGATCGTTGAAGCAAAGGCTGCCACCAGTCTTCATTATCCAAATACCACTTAACT
>Ga0228667_1000309_pt1 | contig 19264 bp, 26 predicted proteins | sample 81DmetaG_FD_182696 | JGI IMG/M metagenome (GOLD analysis project Ga0228667, IMG submission 182696) | Seawater microbial communities from Monterey Bay, California, United States - 81D | ecosystem: Environmental > Aquatic > Marine > Coastal | place: USA: California | collected 2016-10-11 | reverse complement strand
TCGTGCTAAAATAGTACAGAGTATTGACGAAACTATAGACAAAGTGAGGTCTAATAATGAGTAAAGTAACTGAAGAAGACTTAAAGCGGTCTCAGATTGCTGCTGACTATGCAATCTATTGTGCCATGCAGCAGATGTTAGTACACCCCACAAGTGAGGCGCAACAAAGATTAGAGCGTGAATATAGTATTGCTAACGCCGAGGCGGAGTTAGTTTTACAAGCTCAACAGTCGGAGCAAAGCTACTAGTGCGCTGTATTGCGTGTGACGTATTGCTTACGGACTATGAAAGTACCCGTAAGTATGGTGCAGGGCATGTTAACGACGGTGGTTTCGTAGATTTATGCTCGGCCTGCTTTATATCGGTTAACGATATTGAGCCGTTACATACTGATATGGTGGTAGATAGTACGGTATATAATGAGGGTGAGATTGAGAATTAGATTTTATTTTAGCTGATTTTTCGGCTAAAGTATACGGCAAACAAGCCCCCAAACTAAAAAGGATAAAAAGTGGCAGAATATAAAGACGTAAAGAGACAGCCGCACTACATGCAAAGTGCTGTGCAACCAATCGAGTACATGGAATTAACCATGACCTCTGAGCAATACTCAGGTTACTTGTTAGGTAATGTGATTAAGTACGTGTCACGCTATCGGCATAAGAATGGCCTAGAGGATTTAAGGAAGGCTGAGGTTTACATGGGTTGGTTAGTTGACCATGTTAGTGATAACGAGAACACAGTGGACGCATTAAAAGATGACTAAAGAGAAACGTAATTACGGTGACCAGCACAAGTTTTGGTGTGACGTAGAGATGCAGAACGGCCACATTGTTTCATTCGAAGACGATAAGTTTAAGAATAAAACGCAGGCTTTAAATCATGCAGTTGCACAGATGGAACCATTAGGCGATAATTGGCTTATCACTACGTACCGTTGCCAGCAACCTAGTGTAGTTCGGATTGCTAGAGGCGGTGAATTATTTATCTACAACCCAATAGAGGATACTTACAATGTCACAAGATGATTTTGGTAATGAGCTGCTTGATGAACAGGCTAAAGACGAGTACCAACTAGCTTGGTGTTTAGCTGAAGCTGAAGAATACATTAGCAAGCATGGTATGGAGAAGTTTCTAAGTGAACTACGTAAGAGGATTGAGCAGTGAGAGAACCTAGTGATGATTGGCAAGATGAATATCAGAGACGATTCTTAACTTCAAGCGAGGAAGATATGTTACTAGATAAAGTAGACGAGTTAATTTGCGATGACATACAGATGTTATTGATGGACGCTATGGCACCCAATGAGGGCTATAAGATTAGGCAAGATGACCTGCTTAAGTTACTTAGCGAGTGTGATGGTGGTAACTTCAGTAACTTTGGTGAGTACCTATACATTATGTTGCTAGACCAAGCAGGTGAAGATGCTATGAGGGAGCTAGACCTATGACAAAGGTGTTCGAGCATGATGATAGTGTCACCGAAACCTTTACCCGGTTTGAATAAAAAGATGAATAAAAAACAACATCAGACTAAGGGTACGTGCGCCTATAAGACTACATGCCATAATTGTGGTAGTGGGGACGGTAATCAGGTTTACGTGCAGGAGGACGGTTCCTTTGACGCGTGGTGCTATGCCTGTGAAACCTACGACCCTATGAATGATGGTGGTAACGTAGTACCGATTAACCAAATTAAGGATAGCAGAATGAAGATGGAAGACGTTAATAAACTGCCTACCCTAGCCATACCCGATAGGGGTTTACGGCTGGATACTGTAGAGAAGTTTCGCGTTAGAGTGGCGGTGAGTGAAGTGGACGGTGAAACAATCACGCACCACTACTATCCAGACCACCGCAATGGTGAGCTGATAGGCTATGAGGCCAGAGAGTGCGAAACCAAATCCTTTACGGCAGTTGGTGATAGGAAGGGTGATTTTGATTTATGGAACCAACACAATGCAGTTAAGGGTAAGAAGCTATTTATAACTGAGGGTCGCTTGGACGCTATGTCATTACATCAGGCCATAGTGGACAACATGCCCAAGAAATACCTGTCCAAAGAGCCAGCCATTGTATCTCTTACACGCGGTGCTAGTTCTGCGGTCAAGGATATTGTAGCTAACCGTGAGTTCATAGAAGGATTCGATGAGGTTATCCTATGCTTTGACTCGGACGATGCAGGCAAGAGGGCGGTAAAGGAAGTACTACGCACATTCCCTAGATTTAAGGTGGCTAAGTTATCCGAGAAGGACGCTAACGATATGCTACTTAAGAATAAGGGTAATGAATTGTACCTGTCTTGTGTGTGGGACTCTGAATACGTTAGACAGGGTGAAGTGGTAGACGTTAAGGATATTATCGTTAAGGCTATGGAACGCCCACAAATGGGCATCAGTTTCCCTTGGCCTACTGTCACCAAGGCAACCTTCGGGATTAGACCACACACAATTCACGTAGTAGGTGCAGCGCCTAAGATTGGTAAGACTGACCACGAACATCAGTTAGTTCACCACCTCATTTACCAAGAGAAGACTAAGGTTGGTATGTTTGACTTGGAGAATAGCCCAGTGCGTACTGCTAAGAAGCTGGCTAGTAAAGAGGCTAGACTAGATTTTACCCGGCCAGATAAGGAATACGAAGACCAGCTACTACACGATACATTGGTGTCTATGGACGGTAAGGTTAGATTCTATGACAGGGGTGCTAGTAGAGAGTGGGAGGACATACGGATAGCCATCGAGGAAATGCACCTTATTGATAATATCAACATTTTTATTATTGACCCATTGACCGCATTAATCAGTAGGTTTGCTGCAAGTGAGGCCAATGACAAACTGAATGAAATTTGTACGGACATGGCTGACCTTGTGAACCTCTACCCTATTACTATATTCTGTTACAGCCACGTAAACCCTAAGCCTAAAGGTGCTAAACCTCATGAGGCAGGAGCTAAGGTATTTAGTTCGGAGTTTACTGGCAGTAGAGCTATGGAAAAATGGTTTCACTACGGCCATGCCATTAGTAGGGACAGGACTGATGATTGTCCAGAAGAAGAAAAGAACATGAGCAAATTCTACATGCTGTTTGACCGGGAGTACGGACAGTCGTACAATGCAGACGTATACTTTGATGAGCCAACGGTAACTTACTTAGAGGCAACTAAACAATGGTAGCAATAAATAAAGATAAGGAAGTGATACTTACTCAAGAAATACTAAAGGAGAGATTACACTACGACAAGGATACTGGCATCTTTACTTGGCTTAATGTTAAGGTAAACGCAAACAAGGCGCGTGGTAAAGTTGCAGGTAATACTAACAAAGTGTCTGGCTATATTGTAATAGGCCTCACTCCAACGGATAAGACCTATTGGTATACGGCACATCGGTTAGCGTGGTTGTATGAACACGGGGAGTTTCCAAGTTCTGGTTTAGACCATATCAATCACGATAGAGCCGACAACAGGATAACAAACCTACGTATGGCTACTCAGAGAGAAAATGTGAGAAACAAGAGTATGGCTTCTAATAACACTACTGGACATACTGGAGTATCCTTTAATAAAGCTACGAATAAGTACTTTGCTTACGTCCATGCCGATTATAAACAAATTAATCTAGGCTATTTTGAAAACATAGAAGACGCAGCTAAAGCAGCTAGAGAAGGCAGAGCGCATTACGGCTTTCACGTAAATCACGGACAAACTAATGACTGATTGGGTTATAGACATTGAGACTGACGGCATAGAGGCCACAAAGATACACTGTATGTCTGTGTCTGGTATGGCAACTATGACTAGCTATGAAAGCATTACCAAATTCTTAAACAGCTTGTCCACTGAAGACCGTATCATCGGCCATAACTTTATCCGTTACGATAAGCCAGTGTTGGAACGCTTGCTGGGTATAAAGATTAAGGCACAGATTGTGGACTCACTAGCCTTGTCTTGGTACTTGTACCCTGAGATTGCCAAGCATGGCCTAGCACAATGGGGCGAACGCTTAGGTATTGCCAAGCCAGTAGTCGAAGACTGGGAGAAAGCTGACCTGCAAACATACGTACATCGCTGTGAAGAAGACGTAAAGATTAACCACAAGCTATGGCTTATCCAAGAAGAGTACCTAGATAAAATATACAATGGTAATCCTGACAGGTTGGTTAAGTACTTATCACATAAGATGAACTGTGCCGCAATGCAGGAAGCAAGTAAGTGGAAGCTGGACGTAAACAAAGCTAGTAATTTACTTGACGAACTGTTAGGAAAGTACACAGTTGCAGTTGATGACTTGGCTAAGGTAATGCCACGAGTACCTAAGATTGCAAAGCGTAAGCGTCCAGCCAAACCATTTAAGAAGGACGGTACATTGTCTGCTACTGGTGAGAAGTGGCAAGCACTGTGTGATGAGCGTGGCTTAGACTTTGCTCACGAGGAGGTAATCGAGGTGGTGGTAGGGCACCAAGAGCCTAACCCTAGTAGTGTACCCCAGTTAAAAGCATGGCTGGAAAGCTGTGGCTGGGTTCCTGCTACTTGGAAGTTTAAGAAGGACAGTGGCAAGGTAGCACAGATTAAGAAGCCAGACGGTGACTTATGTGAGTCAGTGGTACGGTTGATTGAAGACCACCCCGAACTAGAACACCTACACACAATGACAGTGGTTAAGCACCGCATTGGTTTAGTGCAAGGCTTACTGGATAGTGTGGACGTAGATGGTTTTGTTAAGGCAGAGATACAAGGCTTGACTAATACGCTACGTTTCAAACATGCAGTGTGCGTCAACCTGCCTTCAGAACGTAAGCCGTACGGTAAGGAAGTGCGTAGTTTATTTACAGTACGTAAAGAAGGACACACGCTATGTGGTTCTGATATGTCCAGCTTAGAGGATAGGACTAAGCAGCACTACATGTGGGACTATGACCCTGATTACGTTACCGCTATGACTACGGATGGCTTTGACCCCCACCTTGACTTAGCTTTATCGGCTGGTGCAGTTACACAAGAGCAGGTGGACGAATACAAGCTAGGCAATAAGACTGATGATGTAACACAACTACGTCATAACTATAAAGGTGGTAACTATGCCTGCACATACGGGGCTGGTGTTGCTACGTTATCTCGGCAGTTAGGTATCAGTGAGGCTGAAGCAAGTAAGATACATAAGGCATACTGGAAACGTAACTGGGCACTGAAAGAGATAGCAAAGAATACAGGGGTGCGTAATGTAGGTGGTGTACTGTGGCTATATAACCCGGTCGCCAAACTGTACTACTACCTCAAGACCGAGAAGGATAAGTTCAGCACACTCAATCAGGGTACGGGTACATTCTGCTTTGATATGTGGGTTGCCTTCATTATCCAGAAGCGTAAGCAGCTAACTGCACAGTTTCACGATGAGGTTATCTTGGAACTACAGGAAGCTAAACAAGAAGAAGTATCATTACTATTAAAGGAGGCTATACAAAAGGTAAACAAACTGTTAAAGTTAAATCGTGAGTTAGACTGTGACGTTTCATTTGGCACAGACTATTCACAAATCCACTAAAATATGGTATAATATACTGGTACAATTATTTTCCTTAAAGGGGTAAAAATAGAATGGCACTAAATAGAACATCACCACAAGCTGAGTCTACCAACTCTATTGTTGAGTACACAAACCTAGCGCAAGGTGAACACGAAGGACGCTTAGTTTATGTGGCCGACTTAGGCTTACAGGAACGCAGCTACATGGGTGAAGAGAAGCCACCAGCACAGCAAATCTCATTGGGTATTGAAGTAATGGGTAACGCTGTAAATGTTGATGGTACTATGCGCCCACGCTTACTGTGGACTAAGCCGTTTAACATCTTTCAGAAGATGGACGAACGTGGCAATGAGTACAAGTACTTCAAGACCTTTCAACCAACTGCACAAGATGGACAGGTTGCTGATTGGGATTCAGTACTAGGTACACCGTGTAACGTAATTGTTAAACATCAGGTAACTGGTGATAGAACTTACGATAACATTGACTCAATCACCCCAATCCCTGCGAAGTATCAAGACGCAGTAGCAGCTTCGGAGTTTACTGACGCTTGTGTAGGTGACTGTGATGATGAGAACAATGCAGCACAGAAGGCTATGTTTGGTCTAGCCCGGTACGTATTTGAGAAACGCATAAGCCCAAAGTCTAAGCCAGACCTAAAGGTTGTAAGTGCGGCTGAGTCAGGTGCAGACGTAGAGTTTTCAGACGACATTCCGTTCTAATGAAACTCTTAATTGACGGCGACCCTATAGTTTACAGGATAGGGTTTGCTTGTCAGAAGAAGGATAAGGAGACGGGGTTAGTTACGGCTGACCCTGAATCCCACACCCTTCGTTCCTGTAAAGTTTTTCTAACCCAACTAATTAATAAGACAGAAGCAGACATCTACAAAATTTACCTAACAGGTAAGGGTAATTTCAGATACAAAGTTCGCGAAGACTACAAAGCAAATCGCAAAGGTACTGACAAACCAGTACACTATCAACTTGTAAGAGATTATTTAGTCAGTAATTTTGCAGCCCAAGTGGTTGACGGTATGGAAGCTGACGATGCAGTAGCATTAGAACAGACTTCAGATACAGTGATAGCCACTATCGATAAAGACTTACTCATGGTTGAAGGAAAGCACTACAACTACGGTAAGGGTACATGGGCTACAGTCTCAGCCGAAGAAGGCGAATACTTTTTCTACAAACAGATGCTAACTGGTGATAAGGTTGACAACATCATTGGTATTCGTGGCATTGGTGAGAAGAAAGCAAGTAAGATACTTGACACCACCCCAAGAAAAGACTGGGACAAAACCATTATCGAACTATATAAGAAAGAGTTTGAGGATGGTTATCACCGCGCAGTACAGAACACCCAGCTATTGTGGATGTTACAGCGTGACAAACAGATGCCAATGGATTTTAAATGAAACCTAAAAATAAAAAGAAAGACCCGTACCGTAGTGGTTTGGAAAGAACCTTCGCTACTAACACAGCAGGGTTTGGTTTTGAGTTTGAACCAGCTTCTTTACCGTACATCATGCACCGTAAGTACATTCCAGACTTCGTTAAGGATAATGTACTGATAGAGTGTAAGGGTTTCTTTCGTTCGGGTGATACCCTGAAGTACAAGTCAGTAAGAGAAAGTTACCCAGACCATGAACTTATCTTCGTTCTGTCTGACCCCTATAAGAAAGTACGCAAGGGTAGTAAATTGTGTATGGGGCAGTGGTGCTACAAAGAAGGCTTTGCATATTTTACAGTCAACGAATGTAGAGAACTAAAGAAGTACATGGGTTTGAGTGACTCCGATAAACAACAATACAGAGAAGAACATCTTAGAGGTTTATGATGAGTATCCTACTAGCCTCCCTTGTTTACTCTGAAGTAGAGGAGATTATGAGTTTTACAGAACTGTGTGAAAAACTAGAGCAGCTTGATGAAGAGACAGTCATGGAGCTACTTGAGATAAACACAGAAGATTTAGTAATTAGATTTGAAGACCGTGTAGAACTACACAATGAAAGGCTACAAAAGGAATTATAAAATGGAAGAGTACAAATTTAGTAGTACGCCATTTAGGATTGATGATTTTGATGGCTCAATTATTTTCTTCGGCTACCCACTGTTTGGTGGCTGGCTACCGTACATTGGTTTTATTACATTCATCAATGAGCGAGAAGAAAGTATGAAAACTTTTATGATGGAATGGTTTCTTAGAGGAATTATTTTACACAGAACTAAGGACGAAGATTGGTATGACGGCGACTAAGTTATTAGAAAAGAAAACAACGTACACAGTAGATTACCCAAAAGCTATTGACTACTGTGAGCAGCAAGAGTCCATATTCTGGACTTCCTCAGAAATTGAAATGGAGAAAGATATACATGACCTCAAAACTAATCTATCTGACGCTGAGTTACATGGCGTTACTACTGTTCTTAAGTTATTTACTCTGTACGAACTCCACGTAGGTAACGAGTACTGGTTGGACTACGTGCGTAAGACGTTTCAGCGTCCAGAGATACAACGAATGGCATCAGTGTTTGGTATGTTTGAACTGAACGTACATGCGCCATTCTACGATAAGCTGAATGAAGTAATGGGCTTAAAGACTGATGAGTTTTACAGTAGTTATGCTGATGACAAAGTATTGAAAGACCGCATGGCATGGATTGACCGTCAGTTTAAAGTAGATGACCCGTTATTAATTACTGCAATGGGTAGTATCACAGAAGGAGCAATCCTTTACAGCAACTTCGCCTTTCTAAAGCACTTTCAATCTGAAGGTAAGAACAAGTTAATGAACATGACAGCCGGGATTAACTTCTCTGTACGTGATGAGAACCTGCATAGTGAGGCAGGAGCATGGTTGTTTAAGACTCTTAGAGAGGAACTAAAGCCGTCTGAGAAAGATTACGCTAGGATTGTAAAGAAAATACAGAACACCTGCGCTCAAGTCTTAGAACACGAAAGCCGTATTATCGATATGATATTTGAGAAGGGTAACATCAAAGGTATCACTGATACACAGATGAAAAACTTTATTATGTCACGGTTAAACTTTTGTTTAAATCAACTGGACATAGCTCCTATGTTTACTGTAGAGTATGACCCTATTAGTCAGTGGTTCTACAAGAACATTAACAGTGGTTCACTACATGACTTCTTCACTAAGCAAGGTAACAACTACACCAGAGACTGGTCGGAAGGTAAATTTGCATGGTAGCTAAGGCGATGAAACCCAGTAAGGATAACCGCAAGAAGTTTGACATAGACCTAGAGTACGGAGAAGCAATGGAAGACTCTGTAGCAGAGATGTTACAGGGTAAGAAGATTGAGGTTAAGTCAGAACGCGGTATGTGGATAAAGACTGGTAACATCGCAATAGAATATGAAAGCTGGGGTAAACCATCTGGCATTGAGGCTACGGAGTCAGACTACTGGTTCCATAACCTTTGTGTAGGCGATGACATATTTGCAACATTAGTATTTGAAACGGATAGTTTAAGAAAGATTCTTGAGACAATGAAGGGTAAGCGGTCAGTTAGCGGTGGTGACCATAACGCATCTAGAATGTGGCTACTCCCATTGAAGAAACTTTTTGAGACAGAAACATTAGAGGCATATAAGAGTGGTAAAGCATAAATCAATTTACGAAGAACTAGGTGACGAAAGAAAGCAGTTACAGGAAGAAGGAAAACTACCTATGTGGGTTACTACACCTGCATGGCAGATACTTAAAGATAAGTACACAACTGAAGACTGTCCTGACCTATACTCAATCTACAAGCGTATATCCATTACGGCTGCTAGTCACATGTACGACAAGGAACATTGGCAGAAGGTGTTCTTTAACCTAATGTGGAATGGTTGGCTTGCTTGCTCAACACCAGTACTTGCTAACATGGGAACAAACAGAGGTTGCCCTGTATCATGCAGTGGTAACTTTATTGGAGATAGTGTCTATGAGTTTTACGAGTCACAGAAAGAGGTTGCAGTCCTTAGTAAGAATGGCTTCGGAACTAGTAGTTACCTTGGAGCTATTAGAGAACGAGGCACTCCTATCAGTGGAGGAGGATTGGCTTCTGGAGTACTACCAGTGCTTCGAGATTTTGTCCAACTATCACGCGATGTATCACAAGGAAATACTAGAAGAGGTGCATGGGCAGGATATGTGGAATTAGAACATGGAGACTTTTGGGAGATTGCTGACCACCTAGTCAATCACCCAGATGACTGTAACCTCGGTTGGTTGGTTACAGACTCCTTCATTAACCGCCTCGATGAAGGAGATGAGGACGCAGTAGCTCGCTATCAGAAAGCCATGAAGGTTAAGATGGTAACTGGTAAGGGCTACTTCGTTTTTATTGATAAGATGAACGCACAGAATCCACCAATGTACGCGGAGCATGGCCTGTCAGTTAAGGCTAGTAACTTGTGTACTGAGATTACATTACACAGTGATGAGTTTCATACGTTTACTTGTGTGTTAAGCAGTATGAACTTATCTAAGTACGATGAGTGGGCTGATACTGATGCGGTACACAATGCCATTATCTTCTTGGACTGTGTTGCAGAAGAGTTCATTAAGATGGGTCGTGGTATTAAAGGTTTGGAAAACGCTGTACGGTTTACGGAGAATGGTCGTGCATTAGGCTTAGGTACACTAGGTTTCCACACTTACCTACAGCAGAACATGATTGACATTGAAAGTTTTGAAGCACACAACCTGAACCAGAATATGTTCAAGGTTATTCAGAAGCAGGCTAAGGAAGCCAGCCAATGGTTAGCAAAAGCTAAGGGTGAGCCTAAGTGGTGTAAGGGTCATGGTGTACGCAATACACACCTACTTGCCATTGCCCCTAATAGCTCTAGTGCATTGGTATGTGGTTCTGTATCACAAGGCATTGAGCCAGTGTATAAGAACGTATTCGTACAGGGTAGTCCAGCAGGAGAGATTAACCGTATTAACCCGGTCTTGGTTGACCTGATGAAGTCTAAGGGAGTATACAGTGACGAGACAATCAATCAGATTATCAAGGACAATGGTTCAGTACAGCTAGTCGATTGGCTAACTGATGAAGAGAAGGCTGTATTCAAGACTAGCTTTGAGATTAACCAAGAAGTGTTAGTCAGACTGGCTAGTGCAAGGCAGAAGTATATCTGTCAGGCACAATCACTAAACTTGTTCTTCCCTAGTGATGTACCTGAAGCAGAGATTAGCCGTATACACAAGCTCGCGTTCAAAGATAAATGGATAAAATCGCTATATTATCTAAGAAGCGAGGCAGGTGTACGTGGCAGCAGTGGTGAATGTGTAGCATGTGAAGGTTAGTTACAAGGGGCTAGGTATTCTAGCCTCACCCTCACCAACAACTTTTTCTTTTTCTTGTTGGGCACTACTGTCAGTAGGAAAGGACTGTAGTAAATCTTGTAAGTAAGCCCTATCAGCCCTCATTTGAGCTAATGTAGCCACAGTATAGCCGCCAGCAGCCTGAATAGTTTTTATTGACTTATCTATATTTCTAATAGCAAAAGCCAATGTTTTTTTAGTTTTAGGGCTTGCGGCTGCTTTCCATGCCATAGACCCACTTAGATAAACAGCAGTACCCAAACCAAGACTAGCTGCTAACCCAAGACCAGCTTCACTGTGTACCCCATACGTAATAGTACCTACCAAAGCTAAGGGTGTTGTTGGTATAGATAGGCCAGTTGTTCTTTTAACGTTTTGTATAGCCCTGCCTAAAACAGTTGCTGCCTCTTTTCGTACTTTATCGTCTAAAAGACTGCCAGCACTCAGCAACAAACTTTGACTTTTCAAAGACTTTTTAACACCAGAAGACGGAGAAGATATAGATATTTCATCGTTTATATGTTTTCTCGAAACTTCCAATACGGATTTAAAACCAGCTCGAACACCATCAACATCAAAAGCTTTATTTCCCTTCATATCCCTAGCCCACTCATCTAACTCACGCCTTGCATCTAAAAGACCCCTCGGTGTATTAGGATATTTATCTAATAGCTCCTGTAGTTTATTTATGAACATTGGCGCATGTTTGTCAAAGCCAAGTGTTTTAGCTTCCGCACTACTTTCTATTAAGTTCTTTATTTTTGTTTTTAATCCTGCCATAACTAAGGGTTGGTCAATAGGTTCAAAGGGCAAAGTTTCTAAATCTTTTTCAAGTTTTTGTTTTTCTAACTCTGCTTGTTTGTACGCCTTATCCCTTACTACAATACTAGAACTTTTAGGGTTAAAGTTTAGTTCTCCCAATCTTTTTACAACTTCCATTTCGTAAGGACTTAAAACAGCTTTACGAGTTCCACCAAAAAGACCTCTTTTTTCTACCTCATAAGCCTCTTTAAGATTGTCAGGGGATAGTAGCTGAACAGCTCGTTTTTCTCTTCTGTTTGTGATTTGATTACCTGCCGCGTCTTCCAATTTATTAGATATGACATTAAGCCAAGTTGGTGATGTGTCATAATTTATGTTTTTAGGGCTTCGTGGGGCAAATAAAGAGGCAACATTAACTGCCGCACTTATATGCTGTGCAGCATTTGGGTTAGTTAATTCAAACTCTTTCCACGCTTTCGCGCCTTTATTAATAGCCTCTAAACCACGTTGACCATTTTCTGTGTTTAAAACTACATTCCAACCCTCAAGAAATTTTTGTTTGCCAGCGTCTTCTAAGTTGTCAGGTATGGCGACACTTATTCCGTCTATAACAGACTGAAGCACCTGACCACTAACGTCTAAAACACCACCAACAACTTCTTGCGTTATAGATGACGGTAGGCTATTTGTTGAGTACAGGTCATTTGGGTCATCAGCCCTAGCTACATCTTTTAAAAAGTTATTAACTCTATTTGCTAAATTTGTTTTAGCAGTTTCTTGTAAGTTTGTGGCGTAGTTTTTTGCCTTACTTACGGCGTTATTATTTATGAGCGATGTATCACCCATCGCCATTCTTTCTGTGTTACTATAAATAGGGTTATCAATTTCTTGTCCGAAAGCATTAGTAGCGGTCGCTTGCTTTTGTGTCTCAAACAGTTCAAAAAGTTGTTGAGCCGTAGAATTAGCAGGGGCTGTTACAATACTACCGTCCTCCATTTCAAATTTAGACGGTCTACTATTATAAATGTTATTCATATCTTCTGCGGTAGAACCTTCGGGTACTTCGATTATTTCACCATCGCCCATTTCTACTTTTATATTTTTAGGTAACATTTTATCAATTCCCTCCTGCTGCTTGTGCTGCTAGTTCCGCCTCTATTCTTTCTCTTTCTATAACCTCACTGATTTTTATAGGTGGTTTTTCTGCTCCAGCATTAGGAGTAGTTATACTATACCCCTGTTTTTTGTTATAGTCATTAATGTCGTTAGTTATCTCACCTAATACGTCCATTTTATTTGCAAACTTTGATAATTGAGCATCTAAGTCCATAGGAGCAATACCACGATTTTCTTCAATAAGTCTTACTTGCTCGTCATTGATGGCTTTTTTATAGTTATGTACTTTTTCATATGCTCTTAAAATAAGCATGTTACCTTCTGCAGTTTTTGATAACCCCGGAACGGAAGCTTTTAAGAAACTTAAATCTCTGTTTGAAGTAGAACCAGTTAGACCAAGACCACTATCAGGATTACGCAATATAAGTGCCATTTTGTTTGTAATAGATTCAAAGTATTGTGCTTTGTCTAGACCTACAGTCTCAACGCCTAATACATCAAGAATTCTTTTAGCTTGATTTATAGCACCTGCACCCAAGCCAGTTTTTAACTTGCCTTCTTCAAATAATTTTATAGCCTCTTTAACTTCTTGGTACTGTGTTGTACTTAATTGGAATTGTTTTGCTCTATCTTTAGCACTAATCTGCGCTAATTCTATAGCTTTCTCTCTACCTTTTACGTCTGAAGGTGCTATCTTGCCGTCCATTAAGGCATCAAAAGCATCATTAACATTGCCTTCATTAAAAAGCTTCCTAGTATTTTTCAGACTTTCTGGCGTGTAATCTTCGCTATTCACATTCAGTGATGTAAACCAAGCCCCATAAGAGTTAGGTTTATTATCTTTGGGGTTTTCTGCTATTAGCTCACCCGTTTCTTGGTCAACTAATATCGCGCCGTCTGCCAAAGTAACACCTCCTTTGCCTTTCTTTGCTCTTTCTGCTGCTTCTTCTTTAGATTTTGCTATCTGTAACATAGCACCACCTCTTTCAAAGTCGTCCAAGCTAAAGAATTTATTAGCTAACGTATAGTATGACGAAGCATCATCAGTGTCTTTAACTGATTCTAGTTCCGAAAGTACACTATCAATACCCTGTGCCCTAAGCATCTCGTCATCAGGACTTTTTTCCTTTGACATTTGACCTAGTTTACTACCAGCACCAATAGCTAAGGTCTGCAACAAACCTTGAAAACCAGTGTCAGTTTCGGATAATAGCTTTTGCAACCCCTTTTGATTTTCTAAGGTACGTTGTTGTGCTAATTTTTGAGCAGCCCCACCTTTAGACATCATGCCTTTTAAAACCCCCAGAGACGAGCCATCTTCTACTTGCTCTGTTTGTAAAGGGGCAGTAGTAGGAGCAGAAGTACCCTGTGAGTATTGCTGCTGTGCGGTTTGTAATAAACTTGGTATATTTTGTGCCATTATTTTTCCTTATCGTATAACTCTAGGGTCTTTACCATATACGCCGTAGTCGTTAGCGTTAAAAGTGGTGTTTCCTACATGTCCGCCCGCACTTGCGAACGGATTGCTAAAACCCCCACCACTCGCTAGGTACGCCTCCGCACCAGCCTGTAGTAACCCTTTAGTCCCAGCAGTACCACCACCGTAAGGTGTACCAGAAACCATGCCACCACGGATTTGTTCCATTTTTAAGGCAGCTAGTGCAGCGTTACGACTTTGTTCATCTAAACCTAATGCTTGATTTAACATACCAGACTGACCAACACCTAATTGCTGGAGGTAGTTTTGTCGGTTAGCTTCGTTTTGTTGGAAAGCAGATAAGGATTGATTAAACAACTGATTGCCTTCTTGCATGGCAGCAGCCCTAGACCCAGAGTACAGGTCAGTCATTGCTTGGCCTTGCCCTTTTGCTAAACCAAAGGCATCAGGATTAACCATGCCTCCACCTGTGCCAGCCCCTGCTGCATCACCAGATAGCATTAGACCCATGCGACCTGAGCCGAATAAGTTATTCTGTAGTTGATTTTGTTGTTGTGCAAACACTGGATTTAGTACGTCCATGCCTGCATTAAAATAACTTTGCGTAGCCTGTGCAGGGTCAAAGTTATAATTAAAATCAGCAGGTCGGTTCTGTAGCTCTTGTAGCTGTAGCTGTAGCAATGGGTCAACAGCATCTAGCTGTCTATTCATTATGCCAGCTAATCTAGGGTCGCCAGTATTTTCTATACCAAAATTACTTTGGTCTTTATCAATACTAATTTGCGTATCGTACAGAGGACTAGTAAAACCAAAAGGCTTCATAAAAGCATTTGGATTTTGCGTTGCTGCTTTAGGGGCTTTACCGCCCAACGCGCCTGTTACACTTTTTACTACACCACCCATTACGTACTCTCCTTAATCCATACAGGTCTATCCACACCGTCAAGACACTCTATAGTTTTATAATAATTAAAACCGTACATTTCTAAAAACCTCTCACTTGGTCTTTCGTTATTTTCAACATTACGAAGTACATATAAAATCTTATATTTATTAATTAATTTATTTACTTCTTTAGCTATTTGTTTCTTTGTAGTCTTGCTCCAGTTATAAACTGTGCAATGTATAAATTGTTTGCCATTCACTTCTTCTAAACTCATATTAAATCTATTTGTTTTAGCTACAGTTTTCATTAAGCTGTGCGCTTCCACATATATACTGTAATGTATGGTTGTAAGTTAGCGTTAGTACCATCACCAGTACCTTGACTACCTGTAGTACCAGACACACTGTGAGTATGAGTAGGTGCTTCACTTGTTAAACCATTAATTGCAACAGTGTCAGATGCAGTATTGACTGTAGCTGAACGCGAGCCGGGGTCGTAGTTTCTAGCAGGGTAGTTACTATCAGTCATAGTTTCACCACTAGCATCGCCATTATGAGAGAAGTGAGTGTGCGCTCCTTCTGCTCCTGTAGTAGCACTAAAGCTATGAGTGTGAGCTAGGTTAGCTTGGTTAGCACTACCACCAGTTTCTTCTAGTGTATCAAATGCTGCGTTACCACTATCTAAACCTACTAGTACGCGACCAGCAGCGTAAGCTGCCCATGTGCCAAAGCCTAGTAAAGTAGCTGGGTTAGTGGATACAGCAGCGTTACTGTAGATAGAACCCACTGGGTATACCGCAGCCATAGCAGCTTGTACGAAAGCAGTGGTAGATAGTTGTGTACTGTCCGTACCAAAACTAGCTGTAGGTGCAGTTGGTGTACCTGTAAGTGCAGCATTATTTTTATCTGCTTTAGAGTTTACAGCTACCTGTATCGAATCAAACTCGTCATCAATCTCTGTACCTTTGACAATCTTGTTAGCGTTACCAGTAGCCAGTGCATCTTTAGCTGCAAAGTCTGTGGTTTTAGAATAGTTACTCATTAAATAATCCTACCTTGTTTAGCGTAAACGTCTAGTTTTTGGACGCTTAGTAATGCGCCATCGATTGTTGTTTCAATACCTAGTTGTACTATTGAGCCTGTACCTGCTACTGATTGGTCTAGTCTTTCTAGTGCTATTCCTGACTTGTATTCAGCTACAGTTGCTGCATTAGCTCCGTACTCAGCTACTCCATACTCAGATACATCTGATTGGCTTAAAGTAAATGAAAAGCTAAAGTAGTTAGTAGTGTAGTCAAAACCACACTTTAAAGTAAATGCTTGGGTTGAACTACCAATAGCTGTAACTGCCGCACGTTTTAATAACTTGTTAATGTTAGGTTGGTCAAAGTCAAAGTGGTTAGTAAAGTAGGACATCAGATAGCTACTGCCGTTATCGTTATAGCCTTCGTACTCTGCAATACCATTAACTTGTGTTACGTACATCGTCTTAGATGTAGCGTCATACACGTAGTCAGTATGGTCTAAGTTATTCCAAGTAGTGCAACGTAATGAAGCATCTTCTAATGTACCACGAGTATCAAATACAAATATCTCTTTAGCCTCTGGTAAACTAATTAAGTAAAATGCTGCCTCCGGGAAGTAGCAAGACTTAATTAAACTTGAATTACTTTCCCTGTTTACAATGTCCATAAATGTATCTCGTACATTCTTAGACAAATCATTCATTGGCTGTGACTTCTCTTGGACAGTACGTCCTAGTGAACGTAAACCAGTAGCCGATAAAAAGATAATATCATCACCTGTGTTTTGTATACTGTCACGAGCGATACAACCCATACCACTAATTACTTCCACTAACTGTAAAGTATTTACATCAAAGCTGGCTTGAAAACTATCAGCGTCAGCAAAAATAATAATATGGTTTTTACAGAATACAATTAGCCTACCGTTATGCTCACCTAAGCCAGTAATAATATCTTGGCCTTTAGGTAGTATGCCACTAATGTTTAGTGTGCCAGCACTGCCTGTATTCCACTGTGCGCCATTTAGTAAGTTACTAAAGTAGACTGTAGTCTTGTTATTTGTAGTATCAGCAGCCCATAGACGACCAAAGGCAGACATAACAATATCTGCTGCTGGTGCTGTACCAGTGTAGTCAGCATGTTGGTCTATTGACTTAAATTCGTTTGGTGTAGTTTCGTTAGTGTAATACAGTGGTTTGTAACCACGTTGAAAGAAGTAGGCTCTGTCGTTTAACGTAGCACTAGACCAGTTACCAGCAGTAATAGTATCAGTGGTAGTTGGTGTACGTTCCGTTAATGTAGATAGTCCTGTGTAAAACTTAGTAGCACTCCATGATACTAATGTGTTAGTACCAACTATATCTAAGAATGGGTGCATACCCAAAAGGTTAGTGCTAGTACCACCTGAGCTAGTACGATACAGCCAGCCTTTACGTGCGCCTAGTCTACCAAACTCATCAATGATGCAGTTGTTAGCCTCTAGTGCAAAGCTAGGATTATTAGCTACACTACTCTCTTGGGTATTTAAACCTAAGAAAGCGGGAGCTACTAGTGATGCTGTTACTAAAGGTTTAGCCATTACACTGTACTCACTAGGTAAGGTGTTTCTTCAAAGGTTAGGATACAAGATACGCCTGTAGAACCTGCATCACCTGTAATACTATAACCAGATTCCAGCATTACATAGCCACCATCTTGCTTTAATTGCACAAAGTCTCCAGAGCCTAAAGACTTAGAACCTAATACAGTAATAGTTTCATCGTTTTCAATCTTAAGATGCACGTCACTAATTGTAGAACCTGTACCATTAGACACAAAAGCTAGTATCCACTTAGCTCTAACGTTGTCTGGCACTGTATAAAGCACTGCGTTAGTAGTAGGTAAGTTCTCTACTAGTACTGTTCTAGCTTTCATACCAGATAGTCTCCTCTGGATACTTGGCAGCGTCTAAACTAATAAAGTCATTTAATGACGTAGTAGCTCTAGCATAAGCAGACACAGGATTAATACCACCATCTTCGCCACGTTCCTCTACGGCCATAGCGTAGGCTAATAACTCAATAGGCTTAGTAGGTATAAGGATAGTATCTGAATCATCAGACAAATCACCTGTACGTTGGACTACGTTAAATCTTAGCTCATATACACCATCAGGTATTGGGTACACATCTACTAACGTGTCACCATCTGCACTGATACCATTAAAGTTATAGTAGTACGGTGAGCCTGTTTGTGGTGTACTGTTTAAGAATAATTCATTAAAGTGATGTGAGCTTTTGTGCTTCATGAATACATCATCAGTGTCGTTAATAACATCGAGTGTGGTAAGTCTACTAAGCGTACCATTTAACTCATAGTTAAACACAGTTGACGATGTAGTTACTGTTAAAGTGTTACGTAGTGCTGACCAACTCCAAGCAGTTTCTACTGACTCCTTAGCGTCATTAACAAGTACAGCAATTAACGATGAGTAAGTAGACTCATTAACCGTAGCTACCGTTCGTTCTCTTAACCGTTTTAATATATTGTTTACTACTTCTAAGTAAGTCATAGAATATTATACCATATTTTGGTGGTAATGTAAAGTATTACCATTTGGATTTGTTAGCCCAGTAAGCTGCTGACATCTTACCTTTAGCTATGTTCTTTGCGTGTCTTGCTTTAAATGATTTACGTTTAGCCTTCATGCGGTCAGACTCACCAGCTTTAGGTTTACCTGCTGTACTAGCTCCTTGCTCACCAAAACGAATGGTCTTAATCTTGTCGCCTTCTTTGGCTACTACTACGTGTGACTTCTTAGGGTGGTTAGGTGTACGTTTAGGCTTGTTGTAACCTGATACACCAGCCCTTGCTAGTCTTGGGTCTTTCTTTTTAGCTGCCATTACTTATATCTCTTTGTTAGTCTAGTGTAAGGATAAACTTTATCTCGCCACTTAGCTGTAACGTCTTGCTGTTTCTTACCCATAAAGAGTAATGTCCAAACAGGCTCATCACAATGTACTCTATGATACTCGTCACTTCTTACTACATTAATAAACCTAGAGTGCCTAGTAGTAACAAGTCCTGCTACTTCTACATCTTCCCAGTAACTACCCTTCAGTAAGAAGGATACAAAGTTACCTTCGTGGTTATGGTATATCTGTTCTATTGGGTATATCTTACTAAG
>Ga0228667_1000270_pt1 | contig 21124 bp, 27 predicted proteins | sample 81DmetaG_FD_182696 | JGI IMG/M metagenome (GOLD analysis project Ga0228667, IMG submission 182696) | Seawater microbial communities from Monterey Bay, California, United States - 81D | ecosystem: Environmental > Aquatic > Marine > Coastal | place: USA: California | collected 2016-10-11 | reverse complement strand
CTTAGTAAGATATACCCAATAGAACAGATATACCATAACCACGAAGGTAACTTTGTATCCTTCTTACTGAAGGGTAGTTACTGGGAAGATGTAGAAGTAGCAGGACTTGTTACTACTAGGCACTCTAAGTTTATTAATGTAGTAAGGAGTGACGAGTACCATAGAGTACATTGTGATGAGCCTGTTTGGACATTACTCTTTATGGGTAGGAAGCAGCAAGACGTTACAGCTAAGTGGCGAGACAAGGTTTATCCTTACACTAGACTGACAAAGAGATATAAGTAATGGCAGCAAAGAAAGATCCAAGACTAGCAAGGGCTGGTGTATCAGGTTACAACAAACCTAAGCGTACACCTAACCACCCTAAGAAGTCACACGTAGTGGTGGCTAAAGAGGGGGATAAGATTAAGACTATCCGTTACGGAGAGCAAGGGGCTAAAACAGCAGGTAAACCTAAAGCTGGCGAAGGTGCACGTATGAAAGCTAAACGTAAATCATTTAAAGCACGCCATGGTAAGAACATAGCTAAAGGTAAGATGTCTGCAGCTTACTGGGCTAACAAATCCAAGTGGTAGCTCTTTACATTCTATCAAATATATGGTATTATAATACATGACATATCTTAATATAGTAAACAATGTTCTAAAACGATTACGAGAACGTACTGTATCTACAGTAAATGAATCAACTTACTCTGCACTTATTGCAACCTTAATTAATGACGCTAAGGAATCAGTAGAAACTGCTTGGAGTTGGTCAGCATTACGTAACACTTTAACAGTGACTACATCGTCAACTGTGTTTAACTATGAGTTAAATGGTACGCTTAATAGGCTTACTATACTTGATGTTATTAACGACACTGATGATGTATTTATGAAGCACAAAAGTTCACATCACTTTAATGAATTATTCTTAAACAGTACACCACAAAGAGGTGCACCATACTACTATAACTTTAATGGTATTAGTGCAGATGGTGACACGTTAGTAGATGTGTATCCAATACCTGATGGTGTATACGAGCTAAGGTTTAATGTAGTCCAACGTACAGATGATTTAACTGAAGACACAGACACTATTCTTATACCTACTAAACCTATAGAGTTATTAACATACGCTATGGCTGTAGAAGAACGTGGTGAAGATGGGGGTGTTAACCCAGTATCTGCTTATGCTAGAGCTACTACTTCACTAAATGACTTTATTAGTTTAGACGCTGCTAAATACCCAGAGGAGACAATCTGGTATGAAAGCTAAGACTATACTGATTGATAACTTACCTACAACTAATGATGTTCTATATACAGTACCACCTAATACTAGAGCAAAGTGGGTACTAGCATTTGTATCAAATGGTACAGGTTCTACAATTAGTAACGTACATATAAAGATTGAGAATGGTTCTACCATTACAGTTATAGGTTCTAAGTCTTTAAGCTCAGGTGAATATATACAATTAGAAACTGATGGTGGTTATGTAATGCTAGAATCTGGTTATGAGATTACAGGTGATGCAGGTTCTACAGGCGTATCATGTATACTAACCTTTGAAGAAACACCATTCCTAGTGAGTACAGCATAATGGCAAAACCTTTAGTAACAGCATCACTAGTAGCTCCTGCTTTCTTAGGTTTGAATACACAGGAAAGCTCTGTAGCTAATGACCCAAGATTTGCACTGGAGGCTAACAACTGCGTCATAGATGAGTTTGGTAGACTAGGTGCTCGTAAAGGTTGGATATATCGTACTACTAGTGGTGGTACCGGTCTTAACCTTTTAGGTATGCACCCATTTATAGATGTTACTGATGCTAAGAATATAATCTCGTGGAACGCTACAGGTTTCTATAAAGGTTTTACTACGCTTAGTGCCTTAACTGTAACTACCACTGACACATTAAGTGATGGTAATTGGGAAGCAGTAACTTTAAATGATAGAGCTTACTTCTTTCAAGGCGGTTACAAGCCACTATACTACACTAACGAATCTACGGCAGATGAGTTTGAGGCAATAGAAAACCATGCTGACTATAACGGTACAGCACCACTAGCTAGCATAGTTATGTCTGCGTTTGGTAGGTTATGGGCTGCTGACACACCCACTAACAAGACTACTGTATTCTTCTCAGACCTCCTCAATGGAGCTAAGTGGGGTTCTGGTAGTGCAGGTAGTCTCAACATAGCAGGTGTTTTACCTAAAGGCTCTGATGTGATTACAGGGCTTGCTGAACACAATGGTTACCTAATTGTATTCTGTCGTAATAACATTATTATTTATGCTGACCAAGATAGCTTTCAAGGTAGCTTTGATGTAAACACACTACGACTAGTAGAAGTTATTAGTGGTGTAGGTTGTATAGCAAAAGGTAGTATACAGAATAATGGCAGTGATGTAGTATTCTTATCAGCCACTGGCTTACGTTCGTTAGGTCGTGTCATACAAGAAAAGTCACAACCACTAAATGATTTGTCTAAGAATGTACGAGATACATTCATGGACATTGTAAATAGAGAAGATGACTTTGATTTAATTAAGTCAACATACTTTCCTGAAGAAGCTTTCTATTTAATTAGCTTACCTGACGCAAAGACACAGTTTGTATTTGATACTAAAGGTACACTTGAAGATGCTTCACTTCGTGTAACAACATGGAATAACTTAGACCATACCGATTATGTTTATGACCCTAAAGCTAAAGCACTATACTTAACACAAGCAGATGGTATAGCAGAGTATATAGGTTATCAGGACAATGGTAATAGTTATCTTATGTCTTACTTTACTAATCACTTTGACTTAGAGATTCCTAATATAAATAAGATTCTAAAGAAAGCAAGTGTTACAGCTATAGGTAGTTCAGGACAAGACTTTACATTAAAGGTTGGCTATGACTATCAGACCTCTTACTTTAGTACACCGTTTACATTAAAAGAGATTAACATATCAGAGTATGGTACAGCAGAGTATGGCGACAATGCAGCTACTATAGCTGAATACAACTTAGGTGTATCACTAGATAGATTATCTTCACAAGTATCTGGCTCAGGCGACATAATACAGATTGGTATTGAATCACATATTGATGGCGCACAATTAAGTGTGCAGAAACTAGACGTTTACGCTAAACAAGGCAGGATTATATAATGAGTAACTATTCTAAAACTACAGACTTTGCAGCTAAAGATGCACTGGCTACTGGCAATGCTAATAAGATTGTCAAAGGTACAGAGATTGATGACGAGTTTGAAGCACTACAAACTGCTGTAAATAGTAAAGCAGATAAGAATAATGCTGCACTTACAGGTACACCAACTGCACCTACAGCTAGTTTTGGTACGGACAGTACACAAATATCTACCACTGCTTTCGTACAAGCTGCTATGGCTGCTGTATATCCAGTAGGTTCTATCTATAGTAATGCTGCTGTATCTACTAACCCAGCTACCTTACTAGGCTTTGGTACATGGACAGCCTATGCTGCTGGTCGTGTACTAGTAGGTTTAGATAGTGGTAACGCAGCATTTAATACACTAGAAGAAACTGGCGGTAGTGCTAACCAAGCTAACCTAGCTCACACTCATAGCTTTAATGCTACTACAGGAGCAGGAGGGGCGCACACTCACTTTAGTCATGATGTAAATGGTAATAGTGCTACTTCATTGTCTGCAACTAATGTCCCAGCCAGAGGATACGACCCTGGTTCGCGCTCTGCCACTCAGAATACAGGTGTAGACGGAGGAAGCGCAACTATTGGTTTAACAAGTACAGCGCCTACGCATACTCACAGTGTATCTGGCACTACTGGTAGCCAAGGTACTGGTGATGGTACTAACGCTAACCTACAACCATACATTACGGTATATATGTGGAAGCGCACAGCATAGAAGGTAAGATACCTGTATTTACTACAGATAGGTTTGAAGCCTACATAGAGTGGTATAACGATAAAGTATTTGGGCATGTCGATGTGCTTAAATGGGACAAGACAACAAAGAAAGAGATACATACAGCTTTAGATAGTTTAGTAAATACTTATAAAGCTATATACGCACTACATGATATAGACGATAACAAACATAGGAAATTCTTAGAGATGTACGGATTTAATTACTTTAGCACAGAACATTGCCTAGATGGTTTGTATCGTCAGGTATGGATTAAGGAGATAAACAATGGGTAAGGCGGTTAGTAGTGTTTTAGGTGGTAAAGCACCTAAGATGAAGTCTATGGGTGGTGCACAGTTTCAACCCTTTACTTACAAGACAAGTCAAGGTACAGCTACTGGTACTAAAGAAGGTGACAGTTTTAATATAGGTATTGAATTATCACCTGAGTTACAGGCATTACAAGCACAAAGCTTGGCAGCTACTTCTGGTTTATTTCCACAATACTTAGAACAGATACAACAGCGACCTGAACAATTCCAATTTGGTTATGACCCTCGTGCTGCACAACAGCAAATGTTTGCAGAGCAATCTGCTTTATTAGAGCCAGCGTTTGCACAACAACGACAGCAACTACAATCAGACTTGTTTGGTTCTGGTCGCATGGGTCTAATGCTATCTGGTGGTGCAGCAGGGGCTGGCACAGGTGGAGGCATGGTTAATCCTGATGCCTTTGGTTTAGCTAGGGCGCAGTCTCAAACCTTAGGTGAGCTGGCTGCTTCTACTAGGTCACAAGCTATGCAAGAGCAGGATCAGTTATTTGGTGAAGCTCTTCAAGGTTATCAAGCTAGAGATACCGCTAGGCAACAATACTTACAAAACCTTGGTACTGGGTTTACTGGTATGTTTGGTACAGCTGGTACTATTGGTGAGATTGAACGTACTATTGCAGGTCAAGGTACTGGGTTTGAAGAAGCACGTGCAAGAGCTATGGCAGGTTCTATGTATCAACAACAACCTAAGAGTGGTGGTTTGTTTGATACTGCTGTAATGGCAGGTGCTACATACTATGGTTTACAGCAGTAGAGGATTAGACAATGGCAATTAGAAATATACTGAATATAGCCTCTGTTCAACAAGAGGAAGAGGAAGCATTAAAGGCACAGTCTGATTATCAATCAGGTCTATTTGGCATGACAGCCCAAGAGCTTAAGCAAGCTAAACGTGAAGAGACAATGGACATGTTACGGTTTGGTCAAAGCTTAGGTTTAAGTGGTGGACAAATAGGCGTAGGTATGCTACTAGGACAAGCTGCTCGTAAACTAACAGGTAAAGAAGACTCCAGAGAGTTAGAGTTAGAACAACGTGAAGTTAACAGGGCAGCTTTCTTAGAACAATTAAAAGGTGCTAGTAACCAAGAGCTTATAGACCTAGGTACTAAAGCTATGTTATCTGAAGATGATGAAACCCGTTCGTTTGGTTATCAGTTATTTGGTGCAGGTAGGTCTGGGATTGCCGCTGAGTTAGCTGCTGCTAAGAAAGCAGGTGAAAGGTCTGTTAAGAATGTATCAGAGCAAGATGTACTAATGGCTAATAGAAGATTAAAAGACCGAGGTTACAAGCTTATTGATGATGGTGTAGGTGCATTAATAGCTCAAGAGTATAGAGAACGAGAAGAAGACTTAGGTGATACTCAAGCATGGAAGGACGCAACTGCAATAACGCGATATGACCAAATTATAGCAGACTTAGAAGAGTCTAATCAGCTTAAAAGAGATGAAGGTAATGTGCTTCAATTATTTGCTCCCACAGCAACAACTACAGAACAAGATACAAGTAAGATAGATGCAGTTACAGAAACTAATGAAGTTGCTAAAGGTTATGCGAAACAGTATTTATAAAGGTAATTTATGTCTTACACAGTACAAGAAATTGAACAAGCTTTAGTAAACGCACATGAAGCTGGTGATACAGAAGCTGCCTCTTCATTAACTGAATACTTGCAGCAACAAAGGTCTATTCAAGCAGAGAGTGACCCGTTTGAGAATATATCAAATTGGGAAGAGCTTTCTTATGGCTATGCTAAGAAGAAGACAGATGTAGGTAACTGGGCTATGTGGTTAGAGTCTAGGTTTCCTATGGGGCAACTAACAACTGAAGGTTACAAAAGCCCTACGGAATTATATGGTGAAGACTTCTTAGCAGCTGACCCTGATGAGAGATTAGAGATTCTTAAACAAGCAGATGAAATTAAACTACAACAAGACTATCCTGAGCTGTATAGTTTAAGTCAACAAGGTAGAGAAAGTGGTTTAACAACTGCTGGTGCTATGGCTAATTATATCCTTACACCAAGTAATTTACCGTTCTTAAATGTAACTAAACCACTACAAGCTGCAGCAGTAGGTGGCGTACTAGGTGCAGAAACCACTGCAGCTGAACAAATGGCAGCTGAAGGTAGGATAACTGATGCTAAATCTGTAATTGTAGATGGTGTTATAGAAGCTACGTTAGCAGGTGGTATAACTAAAGCTGTTAATAAGTTTTCACAATATAGAAAAGCTAAGAAAGATACGAAGGTTGTAAATGCATCAAACGATATGGTTGACAACATTAGCTTGTCTGCAGCAAAAGCTGTGTCTGCTGGTGTGCCTAATAAAGACTTAAGAAAGTTTATAAGTGATGACTTAGGTTTAGATGAAGAGACTATAAATGCTGGTGTTGCTATAGCTGAACGTAAACCTATCGTACCTGCAAGTGCTGAAGAAGCTAGAGTCTTACTAGAAACTACTCAAGAAGTAACAGACCCTGTTAATTATAAAAGAGGTAAATGGGCAGCTGATTACCTTGAAACTATATCTGATAGAGTAGGTAGAATTAATGGTGACTTAAAGATAAGACTTAGAGAGCATGATATGAACGGTCATATACGAAAGCATCAAAAGCTTTTAGAGCTTAGACCTTTTATGACTGCTATTAGTAAGAAAGCTATTGGTGGTTTAACTAAGTCAGAGAGAAAAGAGGTAGGTCTTTACTTAAAGAATGGTGAATACGATTCAGTTATTAAAGTCTTAAATAGACATGGTAATATAAAAGTAGGTAGTAAGTTTAAACCAGAAGTATACACACCTGAAGAAGCTGTAACTAAACTTCGTAATACTTTAGAAGGTACAGCTCAAGAGTTAGAAGGTATAGGTGTTAAAGTTAACAGGGTTGAAAACTACTACCCTCGTAAAGTTAAAGACTTAGATGGTTTATTAGATAAATTAGGTAGACCTATTCAAGGTATTATACAAGTACAGTTACGTAGAGCTGCGTCTGCGCTAGGTAAAAGCGTTGATACTTTAACTGAATCTCAAAGAGAAGAAGTTATAAACAATACTTTAAGAGGTTACTCTGTTAACACAGGCAAAGGTGGTTTAAGTTTTACCAAGTCACGTACCATACCTAAAGTAACTGAAGACTTAAGTGAGTTCTATGAAGATGATATGCTTGCATTACAATCTTATGTAGTAAGATCAGTAGATAAACTTGAAGAAGCTAAGTTCTTTAGTAATGCTGGTGGTAAAGTTAAATACACAGATGATGGTCTTGAGATAGACTATGGTAGTTCTATAGGCTCAATGACTGACAAGTTACTAGCAAAAGGTCAGATTAATAATGCAGGTCAATCTGATTTAGGTAAGTTACTCTCTGCTAGGTTTGAAGCACCTAAGAAGTCACCTTCAAAGTTCTTCCAAGGTTATAGAACAGGTAACTATATGTTTACTATTGGTAATCCGTTCTCTGCATTAAATCAGATACCTGACTTAGGTATTACGGCTACTACGCAAGGTATGGCTAATGCATTTGGTCAGTTCTTTAATATGAATAAGCCATTAAGGATTAAAGACTTTGGGTTAGATGATTACTTAACTGCAGAATTATCTACTGTTAATGACTTTAGTAAAGGTTTGCATAACCTGTTTAAATATACAGGTTTTAGATTTGCTGATAGGTTAGGTAAAGAAACATTAATGAACGCTGCTTATCAGAAAGCACGTAAGATTGCTAAGAATCCTAAAGCTGGTAATGACATTGAGCTTAAATATAAAAGTGCTTTTGGTGACGAATATGATTTATTCCTCAAAGACTTAAATGAAGGTAGGATTAGCGAGAGAGTAAAACTCTATGTATTTAATGAGTTAGCTGATGCTCAACCTATATCCATGTCAGAAGTCCCTTATCAATACGCTATCATGGAGAATGGTAGACTACTTTATACACTTAAGACTTTTGGTTTACGTCAGTTAGGTTTGGTTAAAGATAACATACGTACTAAATGGAAGCAAGGTAAGAAACTTGGAGCTGCAAAGAACCTTGCTATGTTTGCAACAATACCACCGTTACTAGGTGCTAACATGACTGAAGTTCAAGACTTCATACTTGGCGAAGGTTATGACCCTAAGGACATACCTGATGAAATGCTTAATAGATTATTAGCCATGGGATTTGCTAGTAGATACAACTTAGATAAAGCAGTAGGTAGTGGTAAGACTGGTGAAGTGTTAGGTAATCTAATCATGCCACCTACAGTTATTATTGATAACACTGTATCAGACTTAGCTACTCTCTTCAAGTACGCACAAACAGGGGATATGCCTCCTGAAGGTTTGTTAGAAGAAACTATGAAAGACTTTCCAGCCTTTGGTAAGTTTCTTAAGGCCTACCTATATGGAGGGCTAGAAGATAACTTAACCAAAGAGTTTAAGAAAGATACTACACGGTAATAACTAACCCTCACATGCTACACATTCACCACTGCTGCCACGTACACCTGCCTCGCTTCTTAGATAGTACAATGATTTTATGTATTTATCTTTGAACGCGAGCTTGTGTATACGGCTAATCTCTGCTTCAGGTACATCACTAGGGAAGAACAAGTTTAGTGATTGTGCTTGGCAGATATAACGCTGCCTTGCACTAGCCAGTCTGACTAACACTTCTTGGTTAATCTCAAAGCTAGTCTTGAACACAGCCTTCTCTTCATCAGTTAGCCAATCGACTAGCTGTACTGAACCATTGTCCTTGATAATCTGATTGATTGTCTCGTCACTGTATACACCCTTAGACTTCATCAGATCCACTAGGACAGGGTTAATACGGTTAATCTCCCCAGCAGGGCTACCCTGTACGAATACGTTCTTATACACTGGCTCAATGCCTTGTGATACAGAACCACATATCAACGCGCTTGAGCTATTTGGTGCTACTGCTAACAGGTGTGTGTTGCGTACACCATGTCCCTTACACCACTTAGGCTCACCCTTAGTCTTAGCTAACCATTGGCTAGCACCTCTGGCTTGCTTCTGAATTACCTTAAACATATTCTGATTAATGTTGTATGCTTCAAAGCTTTCAATGTCAATCATGTTCTGCTGTAAGTACGTATGAAAGCCTAGTGTGCCTAAACCTAACGCACGACCATACTCAGTAGCCCTTACTGCTTTCTCAATACCCTTGATACCTCTGCCTTGTTGAATAAACTCTTCGGCTACACAGTCTAAGAATACAATAGCAGTTTGCACTGCATCGGTATCAGCCCACTCATCATACTTAGCTAGGTTCATTGACGATAAGACACAAGTAAACGTATGAAACTCATCACTGTGTAATGTAATCTCAGTGCACAAGTTACTTGCTTTAACTGACAAGCCATGCTCTGCGTACATAGGGGGGTTAGCACCATTGACTTTATCTATGAAGAAGAAGTAACCCTTACCTGTAACCATCTTAACTTTCATAGCTCGTTGATAGCGGTTGACTGCGTCCTCGTCACCCTTGTCTAGCTTATCAATAAACTCATTACTTACAATCCAACCTAAGTTACAATCGTCAGGGTGGTTAACTAAGTGGTCAGCAATCTCCCAGAAGTCTCCATGGTCTAGTTCAACATACCCTGCCCATGCACCTCTTCGTGTGTTTCCTTGTGATACATCGCGACTAAGCTGGACAAAGTCTCGAAGTACTGGCAGTATTCCACTTGCCAATCCTCCGCTTGAGATAACACTACCTCGCTCTCGTATAGCTCCAAGGTAAGCTGAAGTTCCGAAACCATTCTTGCTAAGGACTGCAGCCTCTCTCTGTGCGTCATAAAACTCATAGACACCATCTCCTACGTAGCCACCACTGCATGATACAGGACAACCTCTGTTAGTACCCATGTTAGCTAGCACGGGTGTTGAACAAGCTAACCAACCATTCCACATTAGGTTAAAGAACATCTTCTGCCAATGCTCTTCATCTTCCATGTGCTTTGCAGCAGTGGTTGATATACGTTTATAAATTGAGTACAGGTCAGGGTACTTATCAGTTGTGTATTTGTCTTTAAGTATTTGCCACGATGCAGTTGTTACCCACATAGGTAACTTACCCTCTGCCTGTAAAAGCTTACGCTCTTCCCCAAGCTCCTCGTATATTGATCTTTCTTTTACCATGAGAATCCACCCTCTACCCAGTCTCGGCTGTAGTTGTTACCTTGCTTTGCAAAGAAGTCATGTAGCGTACCGCTGTTAATGTTCTTGTAGAACCACTGACTAATAGGGTCATATTCTACCTCGAACATTGGGTGTATGTCTAGTTGTTCTAGGCATAGATTGAGACGAGACTTAATAAAGTTCTTCATCTGCACATCAGTGATACCCTTGATAGTACCCTTCTCGAATATCATATCAATGATGCGTGACTCATGTTCTAGTATCTGACGACAGGTACGTTTAATCTTACTTAACACTCTACCCATACGATCAGCATCTGGCTTCTCTTCTTCTAGTAACTTCTTATACAACCACGCGCCTGCTGCACTATGTAGGTTCTCATCTCGTACAGAGAAGTTGATACCAGCAGTCATGTTCATTAGCTTGTTCTTACCTTCTGCTTGGAAGTGCTTGAGGAAAGCAAAGTTACTGTAAAGGATTGCACCTTCTGTGATACTACCCATAGCAGTAATCAGTAGTGGGTCATCAACTTTAAACTGTCTATCAATCCATGCCATACGGTCTTTCAACACCTTGTCCTTTGTGTATGACTCATAGAATTCATCTGTCTTTAAACCCATTACCTCATTCAACTTGTCATAGAAGGGAGCGTGTACGTTCAGCTCGAACATACCAAACAAGCTAGCCATACGCTGTATCTCAGGGCGAGGGAATGTCTTACGAACATAGTCTAACCAATACTCGTTACCCACATGCAGCTCATACAGTGTGAACAACTTAAGCACAGTAGTTACACCATGCAGTTCTGTTTCTGTTAGCTTTGTCTTGAGATCATGTATGTCTTTCTCCATCTCAATCTCATCTGCTGTCCAGAAGATACTCTCTTGTGACTTTGTGTACTCTAATGCTTGTGGATAGTCTACTGTATATGTAGACTTGGGTGTCAGTATTTGACAGGTCATTGTTTACTACTCCTAGTAAAGATAAGACTTCTACAGAACCACTCTATCATAAAGCAGCGTAGTAGATCGTCCTCATCTTCATTAATGTAAAAGGTTATAAATCCTATGTAAGGTAGCCACCCTCCGAAGAGGGGGTACCCAAGAACCAACAAAGCTCCATCGCTATCTCTATCAAACATATTACTTACCGTACCTTTCTTTCAGGTAGTTAAGGCTAACAGGTAACTCATCAAAGCCACCACTCTTAACTTCATTCAGCACCCAAATACCACGCCAGCTACTATTGTTCTGCGCGCCTAGATACTTTTCATTGTGTTGGTAGAATATGCCAGCAAACAACCCAGTAAGGTTTACATTATCTGCACGCTTACCGTATGCAATGTCACGATCTTGCACGTGACCCATTACACACGACATCATACGTTTAGATAACAAAGCCCTAGCACTGGATACAGGTCTTCCCATTATTCCGCTTGTAAAGTAGTGGGCAAAGGCGACACCCCCTATCACAACAGGTTGTAAGAAGTCATGTACTTCCCAGTCTATCAGGTTCAAATCATCATAGCTTATGACATCTTCAAGTATTGCATCGTTCTCTACTGCACGATCAATACGCTGTTCATGGTTACCCATTGTGTAAACTAATCTAGGCTTCCATTTACTGCCACGCTTGTTGGACTCTTTCTTTATTGGTGCTAGAAGTAAATCCATTGCAGCGTTACCAGCCTCTACATCTTTCTTATACCGTCTACCCTCGAAGTCTTTCTTACCTTTATCATAGCATGACAGGCTAGGCATATCCCAGAAGTCACCAATGTTAACAATAACATCGGGCTTCTTTTCTGCTATGTACTTACCTGCCCACTCTAAGTGTGACGTGGGTGTGTTAGGTTTAACTTGACAATCAGGTATCACTATTATCTTCATCTTCTTTCTCCTGTATGTAATTAACTAACTCTTCAATCTCAGTAACAGTGAAGTAAGCCAAGCCTTCTTTCTCACACCACTGCCCCATACACATCTTACTTCCCTTACGTACTTTCTTATAGGGGTCTGACAATACAAAGATTAACTCACCATCTATACTATCTCGGATAGCTTTGTATTTCATTGTATCACCAGCCCTAAAGAAACCCTTAGCCTCAATAAGAAACTTACCTCTTACAAAGTCAGGTGTATACTTACGATGAGTAGTATACGGTACGCTGAAAGGTTCGTACTCAAAGTTGTAACCTTTAAGTCCATGAGCTAGTACGCTTTCAAGACCACTGCGGTATATTGTATCTTTGTGTTTCTTATTGCGCTTACTCATTAACGAACCTAATAGGCATGTCCTTGCCTCGTTGTAGTATCCATAGTAGCTGTGAGTTTTCTACTGCTCGATCAAAGCCATTGTCAAACTCTTGCATGTACATGTCGATAATTAAATCGTCCCACTTGTCACGCTTAGTTGCATCTAATAACTTTGCAGCTTTCTTTTCACCAATGCCACGGATACCTGTTATGTTATCTACTCGATCACCTGTAAGCATCTGCTTGTAGAAGAAGTAAGTTCCCTCATCAGCAGTAACAGTTGTCCACTCTTGCTTGCCGTAGTTGTAGTGCAACCCTTCAACCATAAGTAAATCTTTATCAATGGTTGATATAATTGTACTATCAGTTTGGGCAAGACCTAGTGCGTCATCAGCCTCCATACCCTCTACCACTTGAGCAGAGTATCTCTCAACTAGGTAGTCACGAATAAGGTCATAGTGAACAGGCTTACCCTTTGACTTGCGGTTAGCCTTGTAGTCATCACGTATCTTGTGACGGTAGTTACCCTTACCCGTTAGGTATATCTTATACTTGGATACACCAGTATCCTTAAGTAATTGATTAACAAACTGTTTGCAGCTATGCAGTGTGTGAGATACAGGGTCAGCCTCAACCAACCCTGTTTCTTTATCGGTAGTCTGACAGGCAAACCCTATGCGGTATACGATAGGGTCACCATCAATCAGCAGTTTAGAATGGGATATCGTCTTCAAAGTCATCGTCCTCATCTGATACTGATTCCTTAACAACAGATAGCTTAGGTTTGTTCTCATTGATACGCTTATCAAATACAAACTTAGCTAAACCAAACAATGCTTTAGTTGCCGCATTGTTCTCGTCATCAGCATCACCAACTGCCATGTCAGTAGTAAGTGCAGCACCCACACCCTCTTGATACTTAGCAGGTATAGGTGTTAGGTTAGAGATGTTATCATACACTCGGTTAGAGTTCTCACCCTTACCTTTGGTATGTTTAATTACTACATTACAGGGTAAACCAAGTACAGAATCCCAGTCAGCTACACTACCCTCTTGAGCAGATGCATCAAAGACACTAAAGTATTTCATCTCATTGCCTTTCTCAGTAAGAGTGTAGAATACATTGAAAGGCTTAGTCCATAAGATGCGTGGTACTTCCTTGTTATCAATGCTTACTGTTTGACCAATGATCTCGATACCTAGTGAAAGTTGTTGAGCAGGTGGTTTTGATTCGCCCATGTACTCACGCTCTTGCAAGCCCAAGTCTGCTACATAAACTAATCTACCCTCATGTTCGCCAGCTTCTAGGTTGGTGTACTCAACATTGTCATTGTTGGTTTTGGTTTCAGGTATAGTACTTCTACGTTTTAAAGCCATGTAAATCTCCTTATTGAATCGGATAAATAGTATAACACATATTAATGTATATTGGAATAGTCTTTTCCAAATTGAATGTCACAATCTAGCTCACGGTTGAGCTTAAGTTTCTTGTTTACCTCATGTACAGACTCCTTTAGTAGGTTAGTTACTTCTTGTTCAGTACCCTGCTTACACTCTAAGATTATCTCATCGTGAAACTGGGCGGTTAGTTGTGGTCGTTTACGTAGTATACCAGCAATCCAAACATCAAAGCAGAACACACCAGTACCTTGATTAAGTGTACTGAACCTGTCCTTGTCAGCTTTTAAGTAATAGTAAAGCTTACTAACAGGATTGTATAACCAAGTGTTGTCTTCTTTCTTAATGTTCTTAACTGATTTAATGATAGCATCTTCAGCAATAGATTTAACTGACCAGTTACGTGACCAATATGCCCTGTGTATCTTACTAGCTTCTGACTCAGTAATACCTAGTTGCCTAGATAACGTAAGCACACCAGCCCCATAGGTGCAAGCATAGTTACCACCCTTGTAGTTGTGACGCACTTGTGTCACCTCTGGCGTATGGTTGCCAGCCTTATACTCTGCAACTTGCTCAGGTGTAACAGCACCAGCAGACAAAGCCAAGTCAAGGTGTGGGTCAAAGTCCTCAGTCATCATCTCTTTAACGTACTCAGGATCATAACCCCACATGTAGTGTTGCTTAGTTCTATCCTCAAGACTGGACATATCACTACCACATAGCACATGGTCAGGCTTACGCACTGTAAACAATGCACGTATCTCTTTACCGTATGGCTTACGTGGTGATGGTATATTAACACACACCCTATGCCTAAACCTTAGCGTGTTAGTGAAGCCATGCACCTGTGCTGTAACAAACCCCTTGGCATCAGCCGCCTTAAGTAGATTATTAACTACACTTATCCTGCTCTTAACCACTGTCATGGTAGCCAGCTCTTCTAAGTAAGGGTGCTTAGTTATCATAGCCTCTACTGATTTAGATAACGTACCGTCCTTTAACTTAACCAAAGGTATGCGATCACCCTTGGGGTTAGTATCATACGTGTCAGGCTTCCACTCTAAATCAGTTAACCACGCTTTAATCTGAACCATTGAGGTAGGGTTAGGGTCAACCCATTTAGCTATTACCTTAATAGATTCTTCATGTTTAGTATAGTCATAACCATGTGAAGCGCATAGGTCGTACCATCGTTGACCTGCAGTAGATAACGTACCATCTTTCTTATACATACTAGCTGGTCGTTTACGGTCAACATACTTAGGTACTTGTGGCATTACCTTAAACAACCTGTCGTAAGACTTGTCATACTCAGTTGTCAGCTCTTCAAGTAATGCTTGAGCCTTATCAACATCTAACTTCCACTTGCTTCGCTCTTGTAACATGGCGCACTTCATCTTCAGTGAAAGGTATTTAAGTATACGTTCAGTCTTACCATCGTATAGTTGTTCAAGGTAACTATTGAAACCTAACCACAGTTTAGTATTGATACGCACATCTTCCTCGCATCTATGTGAGTACTCTTCTATGGTTAAGTTCTCCCAATCATTAATCTCAGGCTTAGCTATGCCAAGGTCTTCACCCCACTTCTCTAAACCATGTGACCATGTACGATTAGGATATAGATACCAAGACAATGCCAAGGTATCTACAATCTCACAAGGTAGGTTAGTATTTAAGATGCGTTCAATGATAGGTGCATCATAGCGTATGAAGTTATGACCAATGATACGATCATTACTATCAAGGTTGGCTATGAACACCTGCATATCTGCATAGGTAACTAGTGTATTAATCTTGTTACCATCATGTATTGACATACAATGTATCTTAGTAGCATCAATACCATCAGTCTCAATATCAATTACGTAGTCAGTCATTATCCAAAGACTCCCCTAGGTTCTAAGTAAGTTACCTTATCTTCATCGAAGTATACATCACAGTTATAAGATTGTCCATACTCTCTATCGAATAACATATAAAACTTACTCATGTTCTTCTCATCAATAGGACACTCATCAGTACGGTTACGAGATATACCATGACCATAGTGAAACCACTTCTCCATGGCACGACTGCCTGTCATCTCGCTACTGTATACCTTACCACCTTCCTCATGTGGCTTACTTGTCTTAGGCTTAGGGTTAACGTGAGAGAAGCAGAACAATGTAATGGGGTAGCTGTTGACTAGATCAGCCATGTCAGTACATATCTCATTGAGCTTGTCGTTAGCCTCACTAGATGTATACCTACTAATCAATGCAGTGATAGGGTCAATCATAAAGATGTTAATGCCATCTATCAGGTGCATCTCTTCAATGGCTACCCGTATGTCTTGCCAATCCCTTGAAGCCCCACGATCATAGAACCTAACCTTACCTTGCAATGCTACTAAAGAGTCATGCAGTAGCTGGTCATCGTAGTCCTTGTCAGGTCTAGTGAAGTCAAGCTGCGCCTCCTTACTAGCTAACTTCTTAGCGGTACGCACTGGACTATTCTCTAGGTCAAACATGCCAACCTTCTCATCTTCGTTAAATACTAAGTGGTGCACCAGTTGATGCTGCCAGTCAGTCTTACCAATCTTAGGTGCAGCAGCTACAACATGGATAGTGTGAGGTCTGATACCAAAGGTAGCCTTAGTAACAGTACGCCAAGGGAATGGTATACCCATCTTAGGTCGTTCCATACACTTGGTTAGTATGTCCTCTACATCTACCACCTCACCCTGTCTAATGTTCTTAGCTTCAAAGACACATGACGAGTAGAGTTCTTTAGACTTACCCTCAAGTAGCATCTCGTTAGGATCTTTCAGTGAGTAGTTGGCTACCTTGAACAGAGGGAATACCTTGAGCACTTGCTTGGTAGCGTTGCGCCCTGCATCGTCTTGGTCAAAGCATAAGATAACTTCCTTAAACTTACCGAGGAAGTCACGATTAGCCATCAAGTCTTTCACTGCATGACTGACACCCTTAGTAATAGACACTACCGATGGTGCATACTGTGAGTACTTAGCTGGTCGATTGTCCATGATTGCTTGATGCAAAGCCATAGCATCACACCGCCCTTCAGTGATAAACAACTTGTTACCACCCGATAGCTTGTGTTGTCCCCACAAATCTAGCTCACCCTTACGGTCGCCGATTGCGGAGAATTGCTTGCCCTCTATCTTACGCACTTCATAGCCAACTAAGTCACCACCCCTACGATCAGGGTAGTAATGATGTGTGACAGTCTTGCCGTCACGTTCCGACAGTGCAACCTTAACACCGAAGTGTTCGGCTACTTCTTTACGTATACCCCTGTCAGGTAGGTCAGTTGTTGGTAGCCCTTCAATGTCTACCCTAACATCTTGTGTCATAGGTTCACTCCTTACAGATTGTATTTGCACTACGTTCTCCTTAGTTCTATCTAGTGGGTGGTATGTCTCACACTTGAAACAATAAGCATCACGCTTACCATCATCATGCTCGAACACCTTGCAAGCACTGTCAGCACCACAGCTATCACAAACCATGGTGCCAACCTGCCTACCTTTACTTACTGTATCTGTCATAGGTCTAGTAACCTCATTGCTTCTTCACCTGCATGATCTAGTAACATAAGATATAGATACTCACCAAAGCCACTGAAGTCACCGCCATCACACTGACTAAGCAGTTTTAACAAGTCATCATGCCTACCCTTGTAACCCTCATTGGGTGCCATAGCGTCCATCAATAACATCTGTATGTCATCGCACACTAACTCATCTACTTTATCTAGTAACATATCTTCCTCACTTGTAGTTAAGAATTTAGATTGGTACTCGTCTTGCCAGTCGTCACTTGGTTCTCTCATTGCTCTATCCTCTTGCGTAGTTCACTTAGAAACTTCTCAACACCATACTTCTTGATATAATCCTCAGCCTCAGCTAAACACCAAGCCAGTTGGTACTCTTCTTGAGCCTGTACATCAAGTAACTCATTGCCAAAATCATCTTGCATCGGTTATCTCCTTTTGCTGTAGCTGGTTGATTCGCATCTCACAGTAGCGGATAGCTTTCTGCAAGTCAACCACTTCTGAATCGGCTGACGATAGATCACCGTACTGTTTGAAGCCAGCCCTAGATACGTACTTAATTATATTGCCACGCCAAAACTCCATGTCATTAGTCATAACAAAAGTTACTGGCTCTATGTTCCACCGTTCATAGTGTTCTGGTTTAACTACTACATCACTCACGTTTATACCTAACCTCCTGTATATGTTTGATTGCAGAATTAATTAATATACTACGATCAAGTTCTGCAAGTAATAGGTTTCTGTTAACCCAGTCTTGCACCCACTTAATCTCCTTACTTACCTCAGCACTTTCTAAAGCATTCCTGCCTAAGATATTACCCATTGCTCTAAGGTCTTCAAGTTCCATCATACAAATCCTCCTCGCTTATTGTGTCGTGGTCAAGCATTGCGGCATTGAAGTCCACGACAAAGTTTACTGTTTGATTAATTTCCTTTTCACACTTAGAACAAATATCAAGGTACTCGCCAGCACACTCATGCCATTGAGCATACTTCTTAGTACTCTCGAATTCGTTCAGCAGCACATCACATATAGTACATCTCATCAAGAGCGTCCTCGTATGATTGTTGCCACTCGTATTGCTGAAGTAACTCAGCCTCCTCTTCTTCTTGTATAATCCAATCAACTTGTTCAGTCATTTAATATCCCTCATAAAGTATTGTCTAGGCTTAAGCTTAGATCTACGTCTAGCTATGAATGACTCTATAACATCATAAGCTACACTAATCGCCAAGCTAATAAGCATTAGCCAAATTAACACACTTAAACAAAAGATGCAAATATAAATAATATCGTATGAACCCATGTCAATATCTCCAGTTGTATATTAGTATTAATAGTGAGCAGTTTTACACCATGCTCAGGGTGTCGAGTACTACGCTACTTCACTCGCTGAAGCCTCAGCTTCTAGGTCAAGTAGGTATTGAGTAGACTTGTTAGCCAGTGCCATGGCTTGTGGTAAGTACTTAGGATTATCTCTAAGAGCTTTCAACCAGCCGTTAAGGTACTTGGCATGGTCTTCTCTAACCTCACCACTAGTCGCACCAGTCAAGGCACATAGTTGAGCACTACCAAACTCGGCGACCAGCTCCTCAAAAGCGTACTGGCTACGGTCACCCTCACCATCAAGGTACTTGAATCGGTTGAGCCTCTCCTTGTGTCCAGTCCAATGAGTTAGCTCATGCAGTAGTGTTGCATAGTAACCATCAAGATTCTTGAAGTCATCTGCATTGGGCATACCTATGAAGTCTTGAGAGGGTACGAAATAGGCCTTAGTATCACCGTGTCTGACATCTGCACCACTTGCCTCAACAATAGAGTTGGCTAGAGCACAGCTACCATGCAAAGCATGATTCTGGTCTGGTGTGGTGTACCCTTCGGGTAACTGAAAACCCTTCACTTGATCGCTATTGAATACGAAGTAATGACGCTGTAGCCAGTACTGTATTGGGTCACCCTGCTCATTCTTATGCTTGGCGGACTTGGTTTTCTTGATGAGAGTCACCACCGTAGGTTCACCCTCAAACTCAGTGTAGCCAGCTTTCTCCCATTGCTTACGGGTAGCCCATGCCGTTGAGTTGTAATCATGACAGGCTAGTAACCACAGGTTAACCCCGTTGTAGTTACGCTTGTTGAAGTAGTTATGCGGTAAACCCTTAGCCAACTTAGATGTCCACGGCTTGAGCCAGTCAGTGCCAGCCGTCTCCATAAGCTCTAGTACTTGGTTGTTAAGGTTCTCGATTGCTTGTTGCGCTTGTTGAGTTGATTTCATTCTAATCTCCGAAGATTAAGTATTTAAGTTTAGTGCTTCTAGTACTGCGTTGCTTGGTTCTGCCGTAGCATTGAAGCAGATGCTATTGCGGAATCTACTTTGGGCTAATTCCAATGGATAGTCAAGCTCCTTGATGTAGCGTAGCTCTACCTTTGGTAGCCGTTTAACTCTCATCGGCATATCCATCAGTAGAACGTAAATCCACTTACGCCCTACCTTGGTGAGGATTCCCGAACGGACACCCTCGTCACTATGGTATCGAATTACTTTCATTGGTTAAACCTCCTAAGGTTTAGTGTTAGTTAACTAGTTTAATGTCAAACCAATCACAATAATCCAAAGGGTTATTGCAATCCCGATCATCTGTATATAAATCTATCCAGATATTTATATATTTATCAATGGAATCTTCGCCATTAAATAATTGCTCATAATGGTCAGTGCCATCGTTAAACTTCCAACTTATCTTTACGCATTGCTCGTTAGCCATTCTTCATTCTCCTTTATCTTTTTATTCAGTGCCTTAGAAGCTTCCCTATCTGTAACAGATAAGTAGTTAATTAAATCATCTGTATTACTCCATACAGTTAGATGCCAACTCCTGTACTCATGTGACAGTACCCACATTATTGGTGAGTCTACTGGCCAACCATGGTCATTTACTTTATCTTCCCAGAAGTTAGTAATTTCCCACGATTTGTATTTATAGTGTTCTATAGTGCGTTCTTTCATAATGCTACCACCGCTAATATGTTTAAAGATATACCTAGTACCATAAGTACTACCACTACTGCGAATTGGTATGCCATTAGTAAAACTCCCCTGCTAGGCTGAAGTCTTCAGCAAAGAGGTGGTACGCTTCCACTAAGTAGTGGTCATCGTCTAAGTCCCATACGGCTTCTGCCAGCTGTCGCATTAGATGCACAACCTTATCGGTCGGGTAGTTACCTACGGCTGTTAATTCAAAGTTTAGGTTTTCTACGATTAATTCTACGTTGTTCATGGTTAAAACTCCTAAGTTTAAGTATTAATTAATCATGCGCTGAATTGCACATGGCATAGCTAACCCTTGCACGATTAGCTATACCCTGTCAACTCCCTGTGAGTTTAGGACACGGGACAAGGGTCTAAGTCAAATGAGACAAAGAACATGCTCGTCACACCGAGAACGTCCCCACTGATATCCTACCTTCAGCTTTGCTGGCTACGTTTGACCTTGGTCATTGACGAGCCACTTGGAGTCCGAAGTAATCGGGCAGTGTAGGTGCGTT
>Ga0228667_1000254_pt1 | contig 21676 bp, 20 predicted proteins | sample 81DmetaG_FD_182696 | JGI IMG/M metagenome (GOLD analysis project Ga0228667, IMG submission 182696) | Seawater microbial communities from Monterey Bay, California, United States - 81D | ecosystem: Environmental > Aquatic > Marine > Coastal | place: USA: California | collected 2016-10-11 | reverse complement strand
CATGAGTATTTAGTTCAGAAAGAATTTTGTGATTTTTCCTCAAGCGATTGTTCATATTTCTAATGAGATTTTTACTGTCTTTATTAACCTTGTTATTGTAAGAGTTTCTACAATAATCTGAACAGAATTTTTTATCTATTCGCCCTTTTAAATGATCACCACATTCTAAACACTCTCTAGTATTCATAGTTTTCTTTTTTTAATTCATACCAATTGCACTTTATATTTTTAAAGGCAAATTCATTTATAAAATTTAAACCTATTTTTTGAAGCACCTTATTTGAGCCAATATTTTCTACATCAGCAGCACCATATATAATATTATATTTCAAATTTTTAAAACCATATTTAATTGATGCTAAAGAAGCTTCAGTAGCATATCCTTTTCCCCAAAAATTTGGCAAAAACCGATAACCAATATCTATAAAATTTGTATATCCATTCAACATTTCTTTTTCACCTAAATTTAATTTTAAACCGACCCATCCAATAAATTTTCCCGACGATTTTTCTATGGTTGCAAAACGGCCAATTCCTCTTTCCTTGTATTGTTGGTGAAAAAAAGACACGATTTCTTCAGCCTCCTTTAGTGTTTTAATGGGTTTTTTCCCTAAATAATTATGGACCTCTTCATTAGAATCTAATTTATAAATATTAGCAACATCAGTATCTTTAAATTCCCTCAACATCAGGTTTTCGGTCTCTATAAGGTGTTTCATAGTCTTATTTATAGTTCATTTATAAAGATATGAATTATTCGTTTACAAACGACTACAAATATTTACAACCGAAAGTAAGTGTCTAACAACCGATTCTAACTTGGTAATTAAATCATATTTGCAGTGTTGAAATAACTCAACAAAAAACAAATTATAATCTGCACTATTTACTATCTAAGTGCGCAAAACCTTATCTTATGAATACGTTAAGAAACAAAGTACAGTTAATTGGAAACTTAGGAAACGATCCAGAAATCATCACTTTAGAAAGTGGTAAGAAATTAGTAAAGTTTTCCATTGCAACAAATGAAAGTTATAAGAATGCTATGGGAGAGAAAGTAACAGATACTCAATGGCATAATGTTATAGCATGGAATAAAACTGCCGAAATTATTGAAAAATATGTGACAAAAGGAAATGAAATTGCTATTGAAGGAAAATTAACTTCACGCTCTTACGAAAGTAAAGAAGGAGAAAAAAAATACATTACAGAAGTAGTTTGTAATGAATTGTTGATGTTAGGAGGAAAGTAGTGTGGAAAAATTGCTAATGTTTGAAAAAGTCAAGATAATTTATCTTGGCTTTTTTTATTATAGTTTACTAAAACTTTATAAAATGGGCAAAAATTTGCATAACAAGTGAAAGCTAAAAAAATAGCAAAAATGAATACTGGATACACTAATAATCCATTTATTTTCCCTTCTGTATAAATAACTCCAATTGCTATAAAAGAAACGAACCTCATAAAACGATCGATTCCGTACATATTTCTTTTCATAAAATTTTTATAAGAGAGCTATCATCATTAGAAGAATGGGTTTCTTGATCTAAACTTAAAAAAGCGGTTAGTAATGAAACAAAATAAGAATATTTTCACCAGTTAGATTATGATAATTATCATATTCTATCAAGTGCTATAATTGTTTCTTTGAGTAAACTAATAATTAATGGAAGTAAAGCAATTATATACTGAGTGTTTGGCTGAAGCAACATATTATATTCAATCAGAAGGCGAAGCGGTAATTATCGATCCTTTAAGAGAGACAGAGCCTTATTTAAAGAAACTTCAGAAAGACAAAGCCAAACTTAAGTATATATTTTTAACCCATTTTCATGCTGATTTTGTTTCAGGTCATGTAGACTTATCTAGAGAAACAGGAGCTAAAATAGTTATAGGACCAACAGCAAATGCCGATTTTTATTTTCATCAAGGAGCTGATAATGAAGAATTTAAAATTGGAAATTTAACATTAAAATTAATCCACACTCCAGGTCACACCTTAGAATCTTCTTCATTTTTATTATTTGATGAACGAGGGAAAGAACACTGTCTTTTTTCTGGAGATACATTATTTATTGGAGATGTTGGAAGACCAGATTTGGCGATATCATCATCTATTTCAAAAGAAGATTTGGCTGCAAAACTTTATAACTCATTACACGATAAGATATTAAAATTACCAGACGATATAATTATATATCCAAATCATGGTAAAGGATCTGCATGTGGGAAAAATATGGGATCAGCAACATTTGATACGTTAAAAAATCAGCGAAAAGAAAATTATGCGTTGAATCCTAATTTGAAAGAAAAAGAATTTATTCAACAAGTATTAGATGGTTTAACAACGCCTCCTCAATACTTCTCTAAAAATGCCAAAATGAATACACAAATAAATAGAGATGTTAATGAAGTGATTTCAAAAGGGTTGTCTTCAATATCAATAGATCAACTTTTAGTATATACAGCCGTAAAGGATGTGCTTTTATTAGATGTTAGATCTATTCAGGAATTTTCAAAAGAACACATTCCATATTCTACTTTTATTGGCTTAGACGGATCATTTGCACCATGGGTAGGTGCATTGGTAAGGAGAATAGAAAAGCCGATAATTATTATTGCGCCAAAAGGGAGAGAAAAGGAGACAGTTACAAGACTTTCTAGAATAGGGTATGACAATATTATAGGGTACTTATGTTGTGAAATTTCAGAATGGAGAAAAAGGGGATTTGCCACCAGCTCAGTTTCTTGTATATCAGCAAATTCAAATGAATTACTTAAGAAGAAAACGGTATTTATTGACGTAAGAAGGAAAGATGAATATCAAATAAATCACATTGCAAACAGCATTCATATTCCTTTAAAAGAGATCTATAATAATACAAAAAAGCTAGAAAAAAACACGAGATATTATGTGTATTGTGCAGGAGGGTATCGTTCTTTAATAGCGTCCTCTATTTTAAAAAAAATGGGGTTTAAAGATATAGTTAACATTAACGGAGGGTTTAGCAATATTATAAAAAGTAAGATTCCACTTAAATATTGTAGAAATAATTGTCCATCCTGCCAATGCAGTTATTAATATCTTTTTATGATAGACACAGGTAAGTTGAAGCTTAACAAAGAAGAAATGTTGCACTTTGGTTATCAGGTCATTGATACAGTTGTTCATCATTTTGAACATCAAAATGAAAAGTCGCCAGTTTCATTTGCTTCTAGAGAGGAAATGGATAAAACATTTGATCAAAATATTCCAGAAGAGCCATCAAATTATCAGGAAGTATTAGATTTTGTAGTGAAAGAGATTATGCCTAAAAACAACATAATTTCTCATCCAAAATCGTATTCATTTGTTCCTGGGCCAAGTAACTATGTTAGTGTCATGGCAGATACTTTAGCAACCGGATTTAATATATTTTCTGGAGGATGGGCTGCATCTTCAGCCGCTACAGAACTAGAAATAATAACCATAAATTGGCTTTTAAAATTATTTAAGTTTCCTCCTAAAAAAGGAGGTGGAATATTTACAAGTGGTGGATCAATGGCAAACTTAACCGCTTTAGTTACAGCTAGAAGAAAACATTGTGGAGATACTTTTTCAAATAGCATTATTTATATGTCCGATCAAGCCCATTCTTCTAATGTAAAAGCTATTCGAGTTTTAGGTTTTACAAAACATCAGGTTAGAATTATTCCAACAGATATTGAGTTTAAGATGGGGGTTAATAAACTTAAAAATGCGATAGCAAAAGACAAGTTAGAAGGATTGAATCCGTTTTGTATAATTGCGTCAGCCGGAACAACAAATACAGGAACAGTAGACCCTTTAGAAGAAATTTCAAAAATTTGTAAAAAAGAAAAACTATGGTTTCATGTAGATGGGGCTTATGGAGGATCTGCAATCTTATCAGCTAAAGGAAGTAAGCTTTTAAAAGGTATTGAAAAAGCAGACTCTCTCACTATAGACCCCCACAAATGGATGTATCAACCTTATGAAATGGGTTGTCTATTGGTAAGAAATCACAGGTGGTTATCAGACACTTTTTGTGAAAAGCCAGAGTATTTAAGAGATGTAGAAGGCAATACTTCTGAGATAAATTTTTATGACCACGGCATCCAATTAACAAGAAGGTTTAGAGCATTAAAATTTTATATGTCCATGAGAACTTTTGGATTAAAAGAATTTAAACAGGCTGTAACTTATTCTATAAATTTGGCTGAAAAAACAGAGGATTTACTTAGGAAAAGTTATTACTGGGAAGTAATTTCTCCTGCAAATTTAGCAATCATAAACTTTAGATTTAACCCTGTAAATAATAATTTTACAGAGCAAGAATTAGATGAAATTAATCAAGAAATTTCAAAACGTATTGTTACTTCAAGAGAAGCTATTTTAGTTACTACAGTTCTACAAAACCAGGTTGTTTTAAGAATGTGCTTAATTAATCCTAGGACAACTATTGGAGATATAAAACAAACTCTTAAAAAGTGTGAAATTTTTTCCAAAGAAATTTTGAGAGAAAAAGTAACAAATCACGTAACTTAATTAAAAATCTTTCTTTGATGATTTAAGTACAATTTTTATTGTTGGGACAATCACCCACAATCCTAATGATAAGAACGAAATAAAGAGACCATAATTAGTTCCAAAAAATTTCTTAAAAACAGCACCAGTATAACCCAGCAATGCTGAAATATCTAGTTTTAGTAAAATTAAAGTTCTTGATAAGTCAATTGGGTTTAGGATCGTTCCAACTAAAGACAATTTATCCAAAGGGTAATCTTCAAAAATAATTAGACTCATTAAAAATACTCCGTCATAAACAATTGCTAAGAGCATCCATAGGAGAATTGCATACCCAAAACCTTTAATTTTATTTTCATTAGATAGTGCAATATTAAAAGCTAAAGATGTGAATATAAATGTTAGGAATGTTCCTGAAATTAATAATAAAGAGAAGTCCCAGATAACAGTTGATTTAAATAGCCCATAAAAGACAAAAGGTATTCCTATTCCAAGAACTAAACTAAGAGATAGAGACAATGCAACACCTAAATACTGACCTAAAAAAATAGATGATCTATTTAAAGGCTGTGCCAATAAAAGCTCTGTAAATTCTTTTGAGTTGTAATAATACATTACACCAAAAATTGTTCCTATCAGAGGGACTAAAATTATAATAACATTCATAAGTGTTATCACCGCTTTAGACAAGTCGTTGTTTAAAAAAAGCAATGTAAACCCTAACAGTAAGTAAAATACAAAGTAGACATAACTCCATCTACTTCGCATTAGATCATAAAAACTATATTTTAATATTTTCTCCATATTGTTAAGTTAAAATAGAAGCAATAGCATGCTCAAAATCTTGTTTTTTTGTTTTTAACTTCAAATCTTTTATACTTCCTTTGAAATAAATTTTTCCTTCTAAAAGAAATATAATTTCATCTGAAACCTCTTCAACAAAATTTAAAATATGTGATGTTATCAAGATAGTCTTTCCGCTTTTTTTAGCTGATCTAATTAGTTCTTTTAGTCTAATTAATGAGATAGGGTCTAATCCGGTTGTGGGCTCATCTAAAATAATAAGAGGGCTGTCAAACATAAAAGTCAATAGAATATTTACTTTTTGTTTTGTTCCTCCAGAGAGTGTCCCTAATTTCTTATCTAAAAAAGGTTGAAGTTGAAAAAACTCTATAAAATCATGATCATGATGACTTTGTCTCCTCAAGTCTTTTATCATTTTGATTAATTCTCGTACCTTCAGATTACTTGGAAAATTTGCAATTTGAGGTAAGTAGTCTATCTGGTTTCTGTAAGTAGGATTGTTTTTTATATTTTGATCAAACACACTTATTTCTCCGCTATCAGGAATTACCATCCCTAAAATTGATTTAATTAAGGTAGTCTTACCTGAACCATTAGGGCCTAAAATGGCTATAATTCCTTTTTTATTAATAGTTAAGTTAATGCCACTTAAAACGGTGTTTTTACCAAAAATTTTATGTAGGTTTTGAATTTCTACCATATTGTTTTTTTCATAGATGGATTCTTATCCATTAAATTATCAGGTGTAAATACAGGAGACACTTTTTCAGAAAAATCAATCATGCTAATAAATAAACTCCTTAATAAAACAATGGTTTCAGGAGTTCTATTTACAATGTAAGAGAATAATTTTACAGGTCGGTAAGGAATGTCTCCAATCCCATTTTTGTCTAGATCATATCCAGTATAACTTGTCCAGTAATTATTTTCAAAAACATTATCATTTACTTTTGTATTGTATGAAATATCAAAGGAATTGTACAGAAAGTTATTTTTCAAAAACTTGTTTCCATAACAGGCACCTCTAACTTTGATAGCCCAACCGTTATTCTTAAAAGTATTATTCTTGTACGAAATTCTATTAGAACCCTCTATATTGATGCCAATTGTATTTAGTTCAAAAGTGTTTTTTTCTATTTCTGCATCATTTATCTCTTTTAATAGCAACCCATAAGATGCGGTCCCCCAATTTTCTTTAAAAACATTTCGAAGCATCTTTATTTTTTTCGAGAACATTACCGCTACCCCTGCACCATTATTTTCAAAGGTATTGTCTTGGTAAACATCATTATCGGAAAACATAAAGTGTAAGCCATATCTTAGATTTTTTTCACTCACATTGTTTTTAATAAGACAATTATCTGAAAATTCTAAATAAATACCATCTCTAACATGTTCAACATAGTTATGTTCAATGACGATGTTTTTACTATACCATAGCTGTATTCCATTTCCAGAATTATACTCCTGAACAGCATCTCCTATAATTTTATTGTGGTATATTTTTCCATTACGGGATTTTTCTATATAAATACCAAAAAAGAGTTTCTCTAGCACTAAATTTTGAAGGATAAAATTCTTTGATTTTCTTACTCTTACCGCTGCAAAATCTGAGGTGTAACTTGTTCCTACATTAATAATAAACAGCCCGTCTAAAGTTACATTGTCTGATTCTATAGTAATTATTTCTCCCTTAAGTTCTCCATCGATAACAGGGTATTTCTCTCCAATAATTGTCAGAGGTTTATTTATGATGATATTATTTTCTTTGTAATTGCCCTCTTTTATTAGAATAGTGTCAAAATTTTTAGCAATAATAATTGCTTCTTTTAATGAAGAAACATCACATACAGAACAGACCTCTATAGTTTTAGTATAACCAAAAGAAATGTGTGATATAAAAAGGAAAAGAACAATATGTCGCCAAAGGATTGACATTATTAAATAGAATATTTAACCCCAAAATTTAGAGTCAAGTTTTCATTCATTTGAATTCCATTATAGTATTCATAAATAGGGGCACCGGCTTCGACTCCAAATCGAATATTTTTAAAAATTGATTCTTTTGGGAAGGCAAAATTCATTCCAACAAATGCCTTTATTTTTTTACCTCCATAATTATTTATGTTTGACGCAGGAACCATCATTGGATTTAAATCTTCATCAAGCCCTGTTATTTTATTTTGGGAAACCCCTAAAATTCTTCCAGAAAAAGATAGATATTCCTTAAAATTATAAGCTCCCCAAATATTCAATTGGTAAATATTTCCAAGCCGATAATTTTCAGTATTTTTTCCTGTTCTAATGATGCTCAAAAATTGGGTCCCCCATGATGTATTTGCATAATTTTCCTTGTAGGTAGATCCAAGAGTGACATCTAAGGTACCGCTACCTAACTGCATAGCATAGGGAAGTTTTGCATCATTCATCATTGGAGTATTATCTCTAACAGTTATCTCACCAATTGGTATATTAATTGAAGAATTGATGTGAAGAGAGGTTTTATGATTGTTGAAAAGGTTGATCATTGCACTTAATTTCATATCTCCTAATCCAGATGATTCAGTAGAAAAGTCTTCCATCATATCCATGCCTCCCATCATCATTTTTGCGGTTGATGACATGTTTTTTTTGATGAAGTTCTGCATTAGCATTAGGGTAATATTGTTTGAAGGAGCATACATAAAACCTAACATTTGCATCTTCATTTCCATCTCATTCGGAGCAACCATGTAATTGTTGTGAATTTCAGCATTACTTATGTTGTTAGTTCCCATTTTGTTTTCTTCCATTGCCATATCCATATAGCGAAAAGACACCATGAAACTACCTTTAGAATGTAGATGATCTCCCATAACACCAATTGGAGCATGTGCATCTGGTCTGTGATGATTATGAGTATTTGCACCAAAACTTGAATTTTCAAACTTTTCTTTAATTGATTCCCAATCATATAGAATTCCTCCTTGTTTACTTTTTAAAATAGAAGCATGTTTGAAATTTTCAAAAGCAGATAAATTGGCTCCCATTGGGCTTGGAATATTTTCACTTACCAAGTAAGTAGCTTTTTTTGCATTAATTAATTCTCCTGTTTTATAATCAGCAACTTTCAATAAACTAACATGAGTCTTATTTTTTGTTTTAATGTAATTTATTAAGCATTCAATTGCATCATAGTTAAATATTTTCCCATCAATTGTAGCCTCAGCTCTATGAAGTTTATCCTTAATCGTCATGTTGCAATGAATACATTGTGTGTTTTGAGCAATAATTTCACCAAAAAACAGGCTCAATGTAATCGATAATACTAATGTTAATTTTTTCATTTCTTTTTCTTTTTACTATTAATTTTTATGTGATTTAAGTGTTATTTTAAATGTGTACATAGTTTTTCCCATGTATACAATTCTCCCCCTTTTTGTGTTTGAAGTTTTTTTGCCTGTATTTTGTCCTCGAACGCAGATAAGAAAGCACCCATAGGACTAGGGATTTCTTTTGAAATTAAAAAAGTTGCCTTACGGGCATCAATTAATTTTTCAGGAGTCATATAGTCGTTTGAGAGGTAGAGTTTTATTTTTGATTTTTCAAAGTCATTTGAAAAATTAATCATGCATTCAGTTGCATCAAACTTGTAAACTTTCCCTTTATGGGTTAAAATTTCTGCTGCATGAATTTTATCTACAATAGTCATTCTACAATAAGAACATGTATCTGTTCCGTAGTTAATGGGTTGCGGAGAGGAATTACATCCTATTAGGAATACAAATAAGATTAAGTAGATGGGTTTTTTCTGGATTTGCATATGTAGTGTTTAAAATTGAGTATTAATTTTAATCTGTTTACCTCATCTCTTTTTTCCCTTTTAAAAATGCATAAAAAGACATGGCTATTCCTAGACTTAGAAAATATGTTCCTAGTCTAGGGTAAGAATGAGCAACAAAGTTTAATATTTTTTTAGTTCCAAAAATTGGTGGTTGAAAGCCCATAGCTGTTCCATCAGGATTGGTAAATTTCATAATTGCTTTTGGATCTAAGTTGTGACCATAGTCATGCTCCCAAAGGTAGAAGTCATAGAGCCCTGCAGCGCTTAAAGAAATCATCAAAATAAACCACCCAAAAAACCATTTATAAGATCCTTTAAAAGCAATAATAAAACCTAATATTGATGTTAAAATGATTCCTAAAGGGAAAATTTTAAATTCAGGAATACTCTTAGGGATGTACTTCATTCCAACATAATGATTCATTAAATTTATATTTTTAATGTCATGAGGGTTGGCATCCGAAAAATCATTAATATAAATATTCATTCCAAGAGGAGTTGGGTATTGAGGAGCTTCTAATGTGATATTCCATAATGGAAATATAAAAAGAGCAAGTGGGAACAACGCTGCAAAAAACATTATGATATTTGACTTCTTCATCTGACACTAAATTTTAATTGAAATTGTTTTTTTTAAAAGCGAGAGTCAAATGACTCTCGCTTTTTTGTGGAGAATAAACACTAAAAATAAAATTCTCCACTAAAATTACCTGGCTAAAAACCCTCACCTAAAGACCAAGATAATTTTATGTCTGATTTTGCTGGGGAAACTCTAACGTACCCTTGCATTTCTTGATGAAGAGCCGAACAGAAGTCTGTACAATAAAATGGCCATACACCTACCTGTTTTGGCTCCCATAAGAAAGTCTCTGTTTGTCCAGGCATTATTAATAATTCAGAGGTATTTGCTCCGATCATGCTTACTCCGTGAGGAACATCATAATCTTGTTCTAAGTTTGTAATATGAAAATATACTTTATCTCCTACTTTTACTCCTTCGATATTATCTGGAGCAAAATGACTTCTGATTGTAGTCATGTATACATGAACAATGTTTCCGTTCCTGGTTACTTTTGTCTCAGACTCACTCTTAGCAACATATGGATGTTTATTTTCTTCTAATTTGAATATTTTTTTAGATCTTGGCTTTACTAACTCTGCTGGAATTCCCGCAGCATAATGTGGTTCACCAACGGTTGGGAAATCTAATAATAATTCCATTTTATCTCCGGAAATATCATATAGCTGAGCTGATTGCGTTACCTCAGGACCTGTTGGTAAATACCTATCCTTAGTTATTTTATTCATTCCTACTACATATTTCCCGAAAGGCTTTTGAGAATTTCCTCCTGGAATCATTAAGTGCCCAATGGAGTAGTAGCTTGGTTGTCTATCTAATACTTCCCAAGTACCTAATTTCCATTTCACTATCTCAGACGATATAAAAAAGGAGGTATAGGCATTACCCTCGTTATCAAATTCTGTATGTAAAGGACCTAATCCAGGTTGTTCTACTGATCCAGCCAAGACATCCTCGAAATTTAAGATTGGAATTCCATAGGCATCTCCAGAGAATTTTTTATTTTCAATTGCATCTAACATTTTTGAAAAAGAATGCACGGTTACATTGGCTGACAACTTTCCGCTACCTACAATATATTCACCTGTTGGATCTACATCACAACCGTGTGGAGATTTAGGTGTAGGCAAGAAGTAAATGGCTCCTGGAACCTCAGATGGATCTACCATGATTACCTCTTTCTTCATTGTTGAGGTTGCAGAATGAGTATGCTCGTCATACACGTTATGTGCATAATTTGTTGGCATTTTTGAGCCACCACCGTTATTAACATATTCTTCAATTTTTTTCCAGTTTACGGCTGCAATAAAATCTTTGTCATTTTGTGAAGCATTTACTTCTAACAATGTATTTGCCTCCTCAGTATTGTATGTGGTAAAGAAAAACCATCCATGCGATTTACCCCTCCCTGGATGTGCTTTGTCATAATCAAAACCAGGCATTAAAACTTGAAATTTTAAGTCCATTGCACCATCATCCGGATTTACCTTTATAAATGACAATGTTCCTTTAAAATTTCCTTTATACTTATTAATCGCAATATCTTTTTGTGGAATAGGAATTCCAAATCTAGTTCCAGCAACTACATATTCTGTATTATCAGTTACGTAAGATGAGCTATGATTTCCAGCACTATTTGGAATTTCAATAATTTCAGTTGTTTCAAAAGTAGAAAGATCAATTTTAGCTATTCGAGGAGTATTATTTCCATTAATAAAGATATATCTACCATCTAACTCCCCATTTGTTTGAGAAATATCTGGATGGTGAGCATCGTCCCAAGGGATAAACCCAAATGAAGTATTTAATAATGGTTTTGTTTCTTCATTATATCCGTATGCTTTTTCTGCATCCTGTGAAAACACGGGGATTACTTTAAACAATCTTCCTGATGGCAGCCCATAAACAGCCAGTTGTCCACTAAATCCACCAGACATAAATGCGTAAAACTCATCATGTTCTCCCGGAGCAACATATACTTTTTCTGCAGCACTACTTGACAGCGCACCTTTGTTTGTTGAATTATTGTCACAACTTGTAAAAGTAATTGCGAAAATTAATAATGTAATTATAGATTTCATAACATATATATATTTAAAAAGAGTTTTCATTGAGTTATTGAGGTAATAAAACTTTATCAATTACATGAACTATTCCGTTCCCAGCTTTAACACTACCAAGAATTCTTGCTCCACCAATTAGAGGCTCGCCATCTACTACCTCTACCTTGACATACTTATTATTAGCTTGTCCTAGTTTTTTAAATCTTTTAAGAAAGTCTTTTGAATAATTACCTGGAGTAACATGATATTTTAGAATATTTGCAAGAGCATCTTTATTTTCAGGCTTAAGTAAGTTTTCTACAGTTCCTTCAGGAAGCTTGCTAAAAGCTTCATTGGTAGGAGCAAATACCATGAGAGGCCCCGCATTAACTAATGAATTCTCTAATTCTGCTGCTTGTACTGCAGCAACTAAAGTAGAATGATCTTTTGAGCCAATAGCAATTTGTAAAACGTTTGGTACAGATTGATCGTCTTTTATAAATGCTTGACCAGATTTTTCTTTATTTTCTGTGGTATTTGCTTTTTTTGTTTTTTCAACGTTGTCTTTAGAACAAGCAGTAAAAAGACTCAAACATAACCCAAAGGCTAATAATATTTTAAAACTTTTCATGAGATTAATTTAATGTTCGGAAGTATTCTAAAATAGCTCTAGCATCCTCTTTAGTTACACTTTGATCTGCCATTGGTGAGCCATTAAATTCTATAAGTAAATCTTTTGCTAATGGATCTTTTTGAACCATCTCGTTAGGATTTAAAATCATATTCATTATCCATTCAGGTGTTCTTCGTGATAAGATGTTTTTTGGTGAAGGACCAATGAATTTTTTATCAGAACGATGGCAAGCTGTACATAAATTTTTAAAAACATCTGCACCATGAGACGCCATTTCCTGATCAACTTTATTTCCAAGATCTATACTAGTAATCGGGCCAATTCCCTTGTTTTTTAAATCTACTCTTACTGAGGGAGGTGTTTTAACTACTTTCTTGACAGTTTTTTTAGCGTAGACCGGTTTGTTTTTGTCTTGTTTTTCTCCGCAGCTAATCAAAATTAATGCGAATAATAAAGGAATTAATTTTAATGATAATTTCATTTTAAATTTGATTTATTTAGCAAAACTAGAGCCTTAAGTTTTCATAAAATATGATAAAAATCATGTTTTGAGTATTTTTTTTAAAGATTAATTGTTTATTTACAGTAATAAACACGGGGGGTAGAAGCTAATCAATGAGTGCTAAAGTCAGTAAAAAAGGACTAAAAAGTCTTTTTTTGTACTAATTGAACGAATACATGTAGAAATAAACCAGATTGATGTCATTTAAAATTGTTATAAAGTATTAGAATCTTAAAAAAAGTGTCATCATTGATTTTTATATTTTGATTATCAGTATATTAGAGCTGTTTTTAAATAATTTGTAAAATCACATGGCAAAATTTAAATATTTTTCGGCTTTTATTGTTCCTCTTCTTGGATTATTGACATTTAACACAACGGGTTATCTTGCTTATACTGGAATTTTTAGTTTATATGTTTTAGTACCTGTGTTAGAGAGTCTTCTCCCACCTAATACCTATAACTTTACAAGTGTTGAAAAAGAATTAGCAATAGAGAATATTTTTTACGACCTAGTTTTATACCTTTCAGTGCCATTGCATTTGTTTGTGGTATACCAATTTTTAATTACAGTTTCTGATCCCACCATTCCGTTATCTGATTTAATTGCTTGTATTTTATTCATGGGAACTATCTTAGGAGTAAATGGAATAAACATAGGACACGAATTAGGGCACAAAAAAGATCATAAATTAAAACAATTTTTAGCTCATATTTTATTGCTAACAGCCATTCAAAATCATTTTATGACCTATCATAATTCTGGCCATCACAGAGATGTAGCTACACCAAATGATCTTACTTCTGCAAAAGAAGGAGATATTTTTTATTGGTTTGCTTTAAAATCCCAAATAGGGGGATATTTTAAAACTTGGAGACTAGAATCCCAAAGATTAAAATCTCAAGGAAAGTCATTGCTTTTTAACCCAATGATCTTTTTTACAGGATTATCTATTTCTCTTTTTGTTGGAATTAATTTCTTTTTTGGTTTAAATGTTACGGTTATCTATTTTATAACTGCTGTCTATGGGATTTCAGTTTTAGAAGCACAAAATTACTTTTCTCACTATGGTCTTCGAAGAAAAATGAAAGAAAATGGAAGATATGAACGTGTAAAACGAGAACATTCGTGGAATTCAGACCATATTATTGGGAGAGTATTACTGTTTGAGCTTACTAGACATTCAGACCATCACCATAGTGGTGCAAAACCATATCAAGTATTAGAATCAAAAGATGATAGCCCTACTTTGCCTTATGGGTATCCAGCCATGTTGATGTTGTCTTATTTTCCGTTCTTATTTAAGCCAATTATGAAAAAAAGATTGGACTTTTATCGAAATAAAACAATTACTTCAACGTAATTTATATCAAAGGATTTTCTGTAATGCCTCCCTGATATTTTTAGGCATAGATGTTGGTTGGTTGTCTTTTTTGTCCACAAAAACATGTACAAACTCACCATATGCACAAGCAGTTCTTTCTCCTTTCTTAAAAATTCCTATTCCGTAAGTAACTGAACTGTTGCCAATTTTTTTTACAATTAAGCCTGCCTCAATTTTATTCGGATAAGCAATAGCTTTTATATAGGTGCAATTTGAGTGAACAACAAAACCAATAATAGAATCATTAATAGGATTAAAATTAGCAAACTCTATCAGATACTGATTAGCTACGGTATCAAAATAGGAATAATAAACCACATTATTTATATGGCCATAGATGTCATTATCAGCCCATCTAGTGGTGATAGAGTGAAAATAAGAATAATCTGATCGATGAATTAGTTTTTCAGACTCCATATTCTTATTTCCCAATAAATTTAGGTTTTCTCTTTTGTAAAAAAGCAGACACTCCTTCAACTAAGTCATGACTGGCAAAAGCAGCTGTCTGTCTTTCGGCCTCATAAGCAATAGTGCTTTGTAAATCGTTGTCCATGGCATGAAATATATCTTCTTTTGTAATTCCTACGGCTAGGGTAGGTAATTTTGCAATTTGATGCGCCCAATCAATTGCTGTTGAAACAATAGCATTTTCATCAACTAACTTATTTGTTAACCCAAGCTTATGGCACTCATCTCCTTTTATTTTTTTCCCCTCAACTGCAATTTGAAGTGCACGACTATAACCAACTTGTCTTGCTAATAACCAACTTGCTCCACCATCTGGTCCTAGACCAATATTGATAAAGGCATATAGTAATCCACTATTTTCAGACATCACACGAAAGTCACAAGCTAAGGCAATAGACGCTCCTACGCCTGCAGCAGTTCCGTTGATAGCTGCAATGATTGGTTTTTTAAGGGTTGTTAAATTTCGCATGAGTGGGCCATAGGTATTTGTGAGATATGTTCTTCCTTCATCAGGTGTAATATTCCCAAAAGTATTCATATCGGCTCCAGAACAAAATCCTTTCCCCGCACCAGTAATTATCATAGCTCGGATACTGTCATCTTTTTGCACCTTTGCAATAGATTCGTTTATGCCGTTAACTAAATCGTCATTTACAGCATTATACTTTTCAGGACGATTTAATGTTACAATAGCAATATCTCCCTCTTTTTTAAATAAGACAGACTTACTTCTTAATTCGTCTAAATTTTCACTGTTCTCTGTAGAAATAGACTTTTTATTTTTCTTTGAGGCATCTACATATGCTAGCGCAATAAACTCTGCAACACAGGCTGGTTTTTCTTGTCCTTTTAATTCAAAAACAAGCTTCATTTTATAACGCAAACCTCCAGTAACATCTTCTGTAGAAATTAACGAAATGCGAGCTCTTACTAAAGAACCTACTGGAGTCGCATTCATAAATCTTACTTTATCTAATCCATAATTTACCCCCATTCCAACATCCAACAATTTTACTGTTTCATAGCAGAATTTGGAAGCCAAAGAAAGAATTAAAAAACCATGAGCAATTGGCTTCTTATAGGGAGAGTGTTTTTTTGCTAATGCTGGATTTACATGAATCCACTGGTTGTCATCTGTAGTTCTTGCAAAAGTATCTATTTGGTTTTGTGAAATGGTTGTCCATTCAGATACTCCTAATTCTTTTCCAATATAATTTTTTAAGTCAGACAGTTGAGAAATTTCAGTAGCATATGATTCTTGTCTTAGTTGTTGTTCTTCCATTGTTTTGTTGGTGTTAATGAGTGTTTTTAACTAGATAAATAGTTTTTTATGATGGCATAGACCCTCCATTGGCATGTAACGTATGACCACTTACAAAGCCAGCCTCTTTGGAAGCTAAAAATAAATAAGCATACCCCATATCTTCTGGGGTTCCGATGCGTTTTACAGGAATCATAGCAATACCTGCTTTTATAACCTCCTCTGGCATAGAATCAGACATTTCAGACTTTATAAAACCAGGTGCAACCGTATTTACTGTGATATTGTACTTCCCAACCTCTTTACATAATGAATGTGTAAATCCAACAATAGCTGCTTTACTAGCACAATAATTTGCTTGTCCGAAAGCTCCTTGATAGGCATTAATAGAAGAGGCAGAAATAATTCTACCATAATTTGCAGCTTTCATGTGAGGCACTACAGCTTTAGCAGTAATAAATAAGGAATCTACGTTTACAGACATCACAACATCCCATTCTTCTCGAGTCATTTTTAAAAATGAACGATCTCTAATGACTCCAGCATTGTTAATTAAAATATCAATTTTTTGATGTTTTTTAATAATTTCAGATACAGCGGCATCAACAGATTCTTGATTGGTTACGTCTACCTTTTGAAAAAATATAGACCCTCCTTTTTCAGAAATTTTATTGACAACTTCTTCTCCATCTAATACATCCCATAAAGCAACCGTTGCACCCTCTTTGCAAAATACCTCACAGATTCCTTCTCCAATACCTCTAGCTCCACCAGTTATAATTGCAATTTGACCTTCTAATCTTTTCATTTTTATCTGTGTTTTTATTTATAATAATCTGTTAGTTTTGTTAAATATAACAAATACTTTTTTTTATATAACTTTATCAAAAATCAATTTATATAATAATTTTAATTAAACCCTGAAATATGAGTAAAGCGTCATTTATAAACCAACTTTCAATCCCAGTTATAGCAGCCCCCATGTTTTTAATATCGGGACCTCAATTAGTCATAGAATGTTGTAAGAATGGAATTGTTGGTACTTTTCCAGCATTAAATCAACGAACATCTGAGGGATTCGAAGCATGGATTATAGAAATAAAAGCGGCGTTATTAAAATATGAAAAAGATACAGGAAATATACCTGCTCCTTTTGGAGTGAATCTTATAGTACATAAATCAAATCCTAGGTTAGAAGCAGATTTAGCTATTTGTGTGAAGCATAAAATTCCATTAATTATTACCTCTTTAGGAGCAGTTTCAGAATTAGTAAACACCGTTCATGGTTATGGAGGTCTTGTATTTCATGATGTTATTAAAAAAAGACATGCAGAAAAAGCTCAAGAGGCAGGGGTAGATGGCTTAATACTTGTTTCTGCTGGAGCAGGAGGGCATGCGGGAACGATTAACCCGATGCCATTGGTTGCAGAAATCAAATCCTTTTTTAAGAAAACAATCTTACTATCTGGATGTATCAGCTCTGGAAGAGACATCGCCTCTGCCATGCAAATGGGGGCAGATTTAGCGTATATGGGCACTCGTTTTATTAATACTAAAGAAAGTAAAGCACCTGATGCTTATTGTGATATGATCATTGAGGCAGGCGCTAGTGATATTGTTTATACTGCAGCTGTTTCTGGTGTTCCTGCAAATTTTTTAGGACCTAGTCTTCACGCTATGGGTATTACCGAAGAGATGTTAAGTAGAAAAGTAAAAGTAGATTTTGGAGAGGAATTAAAAGCTCAAGAAGACGAAGCAAAAGCATGGGCTACCATTTGGTCTGCCGGGCAGGGTGTTTCTTCTATTCATGATTCCCCAAGTGTGAGCAATCTAATTAAAAACTTAAAAATAGAATTTAAAGAAGCTGTTAAACAACAGCAGATGTTGTTAGAAAAATATCAATAATCAGAAATTTTAATTACGGTTTATACTTTTAATAGCTTTAGAAATATCTGCTAAAGGTAATTTACATGTGCCATTAACGCAGACGTAAATCAATGTCTCTCCATCTATATATTTAAATTCAAGCAAAGGTAATTCAGAGTCTTTATTTGAAGCCGATATTAATATATTAGGGAAGTAATTTTTATAAAATTCTTTAGTTATAGTATTTGCGTTTTTCCCTACAACAGCTACTTCATAGAAGGGTTGTGTAAAGTTCGTCATTAAATGTAACCAATTAGAGTACCCCATAGGATTTTTAATGATTTCTATTTTTAGATTATTTAGCATTTGCTTAGAAATTTTGATCATTTTTTGATCATAAAAATAATGCCCAAGTTTAAATAAACTATTTCCAATAATTGAATTAGAGGAAGAGATAACACCATCAATAACCTCAGTTTTACGAGCTATCAAGCTAGGGTCTTCTTTAGATGTATAAAAAAACATTCCACTTGTTGAATCATAAAAATGTATAATTGCATACTCCATTATTTCTTTAGAAATAATTAACCATTTTTCATCTAGAGAAACTTCATGAAGAGAAATAAAAGCCTGTATTACCGTTGCATAATCTTCTGCATATCCATTAATAGTACTTTTTCCATCTTTAAAGTTTCGATTAAGGCCTCCATCACTTCTTAATTGATTATGCAGAATAAATTCTGCAATTTTAACGGCTTTATTTAAATATTCTTTCTGATCAAAAGCTTTATATGCATCCACATATCCTTGAAGCATAAGAGCATTCCAGGAAGTCAGAATTTTATCATCTAAATTTGGTTTTCTACGTTTATTTCTTGCTACATTCAGAATAGATTTCCAATCAGCGATCTTTTCCTTTAGCTCATCTTTAGTTAGTTTATTTTTTTTAGCAAATTCAGTCACAGATTGATCTCGGATTAAAACATAAAGGTCATTTTCCCAAAATCCTGTAGTATTTACATTATAGTAGTTTGCAAATAGTTTATAATCTTTAATTAGAGCTTTTAATTCTTGTTTTGTCCAGGTGTAAAAAATACCCTCTTCTAATTCATTATTTTCATTTTTACTATCTGCGTCTAAAGATGAATAAAAAGCACCGTTATTAGCATTTAATTCATCATTTACAAAGTCAAGTGTTTCTTTAACAATACTCTTATAGAGTTCATTTTTATCTTGAAGATATGCCTTTGAATAAACACTTACTAGTTGAGCATTATCATATAACATTTTTTCAAAATGAGGAATGTGCCATCGATTATCTACAGAATATCTAGAAAACCCACCACCAATTTGATCATAAATACCTCCATATGCCATTTTAGTTAACGACTTTTTAATATACTTAAATAGTTCGGGTTTATTAAAGTGATACTGGTATCTTAGAAGGTAGTCTAAAGTATTTGGCATTGGAAATTTAGGAGCTCCTTTGAAGCCGCCATTAATCGTATCTAATTGTTCTGCAGAGAGATTTATTGCAGCAATAATTTCTTCATTTTTGAAGACGGCCTCTTCTTTATTTAAGGTAATTAATTCAGAAGTTTGAATCCCCTCTGTTACTCTTTGGGCATATTCTTCAACTTTTTGAGGATTTTCTTTGTACAGTTTAGAAACATCCTTTAATATTTTAGACCACTGCTCTTTTGTGAAATAGGTTCCTCCAAAAACAGGTTTACCATCAGGAAGTGCAATACAGTTAAGAGGCCACCCTCCTTTACCTGTCATTAATTGAACCGCATTCATATATACTTTATCTACATCTGGTCTTTCTTCTCTATCTACTTTAATATTGATGAAATTATCATTCATTATTCGAGCAATAGAATCATTTTCAAAACTTTCTTCTTCCATTACATGGCACCAATGACATGAAGCATACCCTATAGAAATAACAATAAGTTTATTTTGTTCTTTTGCTTCTTCCAAGGAATCCTCATTCCAAGCTTTCCAGTTAACTGGATTGTATGCGTGTTGAAGAAGGTAAGGGCTTGTCTCATTTACAAGATCATTTCCCTTTTTAGAATCGTTTTTTGAACAAGCAAAACAAAGAAAAAGATATAGTAAGTATGAAGTAAGACGAGTTTTCATGAATACGAATTAGATTATAAGTTTTTAAAAGTAACAAAAATCAATTTAGTGCTAATAAACAACAAAGAATAAAAAGTAATTTCGAAAAAATAGAGTATCAAATATCTTTAAAAGTAAAAATAAAAAACGCCCAAAATTTTAATTTTGGGCGTTTTAAAGGTCATTAAATTAAAGATAAATAAATTATTCTTTAATTAATTTTACACTTTTAGTTCCTTGCTCAGTGGTAATTCTTGCTATATAAATACCGCTGGTTAAACCTTGTGTAGAAATTGCAATATCAGTGCTGTTATTTTTTCTTAAAACAACTCTTTTTCCTAACAGATTAAATACTTCAACCGAAGTTATAACCGTATTAGGAGTTCTGAAATTCCAATTAGAATTAGACGGGTTAGGATATACGCTAACATTTACGATGTCAGTATCTTCTATACCTAATGTTTCTGCACCTATAACTACACTACCTAAAGTTGTGTCAGAAGGATCAGCTAAAGGACCAGTTACAGCAAACCCATATTGGATTACAGCTTGGCTCATTTCTTCAGCAGTAGCAGTAACTGTAAAATCCCCTGTACTTGAAATATCAACACTTTTAAATGCTACTTGCGAATAACTAGATGTTAAAGATTTAATGAATGCAATAACCGTATAACCATCTCCTAAATCACTTGTAGATATATTACCTGAAAAGGTTAATGCATTATTTGCTAAAGAAGAATTTTCAATGTAAGTACTTGCTTCTATGTATGCTACAGGAGTTTGAGTAGCAGCATCTTGATCAAAATACGCAGCATTTGTTGATTCATTAGTCCAAATAGAAATGTTAGGCTCTAGCGTAACACTTGTTTCAGTAGCAGTTGCTCTTAGGTCTGCAACTTCAATGTCTCCAAAACCAAACTGATAAGTATTATCAGAAACACTAAAAACATTCACATAACTATTCCAAGCTTGAGTTGTAGCAATAGTAACACTATTATCTCCTGTTGGAGGTGTGCTTTCATACCCAATTCCTTTAATATTATCTACATAGGTTGTTGTAACACTACTATCATTCCATCCAGCACCGTTCCACTGTGGGAAAAACAATATTCTTCCAAAGATATCATTAGCTACAGGAGTATTGTCTTTAGGGTCTGAAAAGTCAAAAGTAAGAGTTTCCCATCCTGAACCAGTATGACTTGCGTCAGTTGCAGATTCTGCACCTCCATTTGAAGGAGTTGCTGTTTTGGCTAACATCATAAAAGCAGATTCTGAATAAACGTCTACTGTTACTACTTTATCGTCAGTTGTTAAATCAAGAAGATCTCCTTGAAGGAAAAGCTGTGCATTTTGCCATCCATTTCCTGCAGCAGAAGTAACTATTTTTAACACATCACCGTTAGTACCCCCTGTTGCAGGATCTGCTACAACTTCTGGAGTAGTAGCCATACCTGAATCTCCAACTAAGGCACCAGCAGGAAGAGCTGTTTCAAAATCCTCTAATAGGTCGTATACTACAGGAGCAGTATATCCAGTTCCTTTAATATTATCTACATAGGTTGTTGTAACACTACTATCATTCCATCCAGCACCGTTCCACTGTGGGAAAAACAATATTCTTCCAAAGATATCATTAGCTACAGGAGTATTGTCTTTAGGGTC
>Ga0228667_1000223_pt1 | contig 23051 bp, 34 predicted proteins | sample 81DmetaG_FD_182696 | JGI IMG/M metagenome (GOLD analysis project Ga0228667, IMG submission 182696) | Seawater microbial communities from Monterey Bay, California, United States - 81D | ecosystem: Environmental > Aquatic > Marine > Coastal | place: USA: California | collected 2016-10-11 | reverse complement strand
CCAAGGTACTAGAGGACGGCGTAGAGCTATCCTCTGGCTATCACAGGCACGTTGTAGTCGCAGGACAGGACTACAGCAACGAATCTACAGAGGTACAGGCTATCTGTGCTGCTGTACACACAGACGCAGTTATTGCTGCTTACAACGCATCACTAGAAGCAGGAGAGTAATCATGGCAGTAACTTGGACAATCTCAACCTTAGAACGCAACACTGATGACGGTGTTGTTGTAGCACACTGGCGAGCCTCAGACGCTGACGGTGAACACGTAGGTAGCTCATACGGCACTTGTGGCTTCACTCCTGACAGCTCTGCTTCTGGCTACACAGCCTATGCAGACATCACAGAGTCTCAGGCTATTGGCTGGTGTAAGGACACTATGGGCGAGGAAGCAGTAACAGCTCTGGAAGACTCTATCGCTGCACAGATTGCTGACAGCAAAGCTCCTGCGATTACTACTGGAACTCCTTGGTAATGGCTTACTTACTAGACCTATATGTGCTTGCAACCTCATTGGTTACAATAGCCAGTGTTATATGTAACTACACAGAGACTCCGAAGGATGACGAGTTTGTTGCTAAGGCTTACAAGGTCTTAGAGCAGTTTGCATTCTTAGGCAATAAAGCCAAACAATAAACAAGGACGTTATCATGGTAATGGATGAGTCTACTAAAGATATGCTAGACGTTGCTGCTGCATCTACAGCGGTGATGTCACTAGCGGCTTGGCTACCACCTACAGCGTCACTGCTGACTATTGTGTGGCTAGGTATAAGGATATACGAGTCAGATACTGTGCAGAAAATAGTACACGGAAAAAAGAAACAGCTTGACAAACGAGACTAAATAGTGTATAATATATGAGTATTTTAAATAGTTTGATAGGGCCAGTGACTGGACTTTTAGATAAGTTCATAGAGGATAAAGACAAAAAGAACGCTATAGCTTTTGAACTATCTACTATGGCTGAGAAGCATGCTCAAGAACTACTTAAGGGTCAGCTAGAGGTCAACAAGACTGAGGCTGCACACAAGAGTTTATTTGTCGCAGGCTGGCGGCCAGCCATAGGATGGATATGTGGACTGGCTTTATTCTATTCTACTATCCTAGCTCCAATACTAGGCATCTGGTTTACTGTCCCACCTGTTGATAGCTCCTTACTTACAAGTGTACTGATGGGTATGCTAGGCTTAGGCGCTATGCGCACAGTGGAAAAAACTAAGAACGTACAGAGAGAACGATAATGGCGAGAGGCCCTAGACCTTTTATGTTTCAACCTTTTATCCAAGAAGAGTTTGTCGACTTGGGTGTGAATCCGTATGCAGCTCAAACAGGATTACAAAGTTTAGACTTAACAGACGATGTGGTAGACGCTATTGTTAACAATTTGTTACAAGATAGAGATAACTCTGATACGGTTTTTATCAACGGTAGATCATCTGATGATATAGCTGGCGATATGGCAGATTATTTGTTATCTCGTGCTGGTGACGTAAAAATTAAAACCGTGGATGACAGAGACCTTTACCCAACAGGCGTGACCCCAGAGACTCCTATAGTAGAAGAGGAACTTGAGTTTGAGTACGATGTAGAGCCTATTGTGTATGTTCCGCCTACAGATTCTACTACAGATACTTCAAGTACTACAGATTCTACTACAACTTCTACTACAGACACTACAGACACTACAGACACTACAGATACTACAGACACTACAGACACTACAGACACCACAGACACTACAGATACCACAGACACTACAGATACCACAGATACTACAGATACCACAGACACTACAGATACCACAGACACTACAGATACCACAGACACTACAGATACCACAGATACTACAGATACCACAGACACTACAGATACCACAGACACTACAGATACCACAGACACTACAGACACTACAACTACGCCTGCTGGACAAGAAACAAATGACGGCACTTATGCTGGCGTAGAGTTTGAAGACCCTAGAGGTTTAGACGGAAAAACTCCTTTTGACGATAGACAAGAAACTTTAGACATTCTTCTTGAACAGGGAAGAGTAGTTATTATAAACTCTCCCGAAGATAACGTCTGGGGCAGAGGTACTTGGGAGGTTATAATAGATGGTGTAAGGCAGAATGTAGACTGGGAGAATAAACGTGTTTCTTATCCAGACCCAGCGCCTACGCCTACGCCAACACCGACACCAACACCGTCGACTACCTCTACGCCTGCGCCTACGGCTACTCCCTCGCCTACGCCTATAGCTATAAACGTAAACGTTGATCCGTTTTCTAAAGACCCTTTTAAGGAAGACCCTTTTCCTAGTTCTGTAGATGATACAGACCCTACGCCTACGCCTACGCCTACTACAGGCACTACAGGCACTACGGGTACTACAGGCACTACAGGCACTACAGGCACTACAGGCACTACAGGCACTACAGGCACTACGGGTACCACGGGTACTACAGGCACTACGGGTACCACGGGTACCACGGGTACTACAGGTACTACAGGTACTACAGGTACTACAGGTACTACAGGTACTACAGGTACAGACGGCGCTGATGGTGCTGATGGTGCTGATGGCGCTGATGGCGCTGATGGTGCTGACGGCGCTGACGGAGAAGATGGAGAAGATGGAGAAGATGGGGAGCAAGGAGAGCAGGGCCAACGAGGCTTAACCGGCGCGTCTCCAACACGAACTACAGACTCTCTTTTCAGAGACATGTTACAATTAGAAACACAAATAGGAGCTACACAGGAGCTTGTTAATCCTTTTACTTTTGTTCCTGTTCCTTCAGCACAACAAACTTTACAACGAGCACCACAGTTACGCACCAGACCTCCGGGCATGCTGACTAATAACGCTTTACTACAAAGGTCTAGATAATAATGACATACTTACAATTAGTCAACAGCGTATTGCGTAGACTCAGAGAAGACGAAGTAACATCAGTTTCTCAGAACAGCTACTCTAAACTTATTGGAGAGTTTGTTAATGATGCCAAGCGTACTGTAGAAGACTCCTACGACTGGACAGCTCTGCGTACTACACTGACTGTAACCACAGACGACACAACCTTTAACTATGTGTTGACTGGTTCACAGAACAGGATGAAGCTGCTGGACGTTATTAACGACACCTCAGACTTCTTCATGCAGTACCGTCCTTCTCGCTGGATGGACAACGCTTTCTTGATTGAGACACCGCCTCTAGGTTCTCCACAGTTTTACAGCTTCAACGGTGTTAACGCTGCTGGTGACAACGCTGTGGACATCTACCCTAAGCCTGACGGTGTGTATCAATTAAGGTTTAACGTGGTGCTACGTACAGCAGACTTCACAGAAGACACAGAGACTCTGGCAGTACCTTCGTCACCTGTAGTGCAGATTGCTACAGCACTGGGTGCTAGAGAGCGTGGAGAGACTGGCGGTACAAGTGCAGCAGAGTTGTTTGCTCTGGCTGACAGAACATTGTCTGATGCTATTGCTATAGATGCGTCACAACATCCTGAAGAAACTATCTGGTATTCTTAATGGCACAACAACTACAGAACATTACAGTAGCTGCTCCAGGCTTTTTTGGTCTAAACACACAGGACTCACCTATTGGTGTTGATCCCTCGTTTGCTGCTGTTGCAGACAACTGTGTTATAGACAAGCTAGGCCGTATTGGTGCGCGTAAGGGCTGGGTAGAGGTGTCTACTAACGGCTCTTCTGTACTAGGTACTAGCCGCGGTATAGAGACTGTATACGAGTACATTGATAACTCTGGCGATAAAGTGATACTGTCAGCAGGTAACAATAAAATCTTTACAGGCACTACCACGTTAACGGATGCTACACCAACAGGGTACACGCCTACAGCTAATAACTGGAAAGCTGTTACTTTAAACGATCATGTCTACTTATTCCAAAGAGATCACGAGTATGTACTAGGCACAGACCACGATGGTTCGTTTGTACTAGAAGAACACTCAGCACACAGTCACGCGACAGGTGTAGCACCAGAGGCTAACGAAGTCTTAGCAGCATACGGTCGTCTCTGGGCAGCAGACATTACAGGTAACAAGCACACTGTCTACTGGTCTGACCTACTAAATGGCCATCACTGGACAGGAGGCACGTCAGGCTCGTTAGACGTTACTACTGTATGGCCTACAGGCTTTGACGAGATAACGGCTCTAGCGGCCCACAATGGCTTTCTAATCATCTTTGGCAAGAAGTCTATACTGGTGTACTCAGGAGCCTCTTCTCCTGCTAATATGACGCTTACAGACACCATAGAAGGCGTTGGTTGCATAGCTCGTGACTCAGTACAGCACACAGGCACTGATATACTGTTCTTGTCTGAGACAGGTGTACGTAGCTTTGGCAGGACTATACAAGAGAAGTCTATGCCTATGCGTGACATCAGCAAGAATGTACGCACTGACTTAATAAACTTGGTGCAGCTCCAGACTAACCCCATCAAGTCACTGTATAGCTCTGAAGAAGCGTTCTACCTGTTAACACTACCTGACAGTAACACTGTGTACTGCTTTGACATGCGTAGGCAGCTAGAGGATAGTTCACATAGAGCTACTACGTGGTCTGGTATGTATCCTCTGTCGCTTGTTGCGCTAGAAGGCGGTGAGATATACATAGGCATCTCTTCAGGCCTTGTTAAGTACTCAGGCTATATGGACGGTGCTAACAAGTACGAGATGCGTTACTTCAGTAACCCTATGGACTTTGGTAACACATCTAACCTGAAGTTCCTAAAGAAGTTTAACTTGACTATCATTGGTGGTCAGAACACGCCTACTACACTTAACTGGGGCTATGACTACACAGCTAACTACACTAAGCAAGCCTTTACATTTGGTGAAGCTAACATTGCTGAGTATGGCATAGCTGAGTACAATACCACAGCCGAGTACACCTCTTCTATTCTCATCAACACTCCAAAGGTTAACACCAGCGGTAGTGGTGAGGTAGTAACCATTGGCTTAGAAGCAGAAGTCAACGGCGCTCCATTTTCTATTCAAAAAATCGACATACATGCTCTACTAGGGAGACTTATCTAAATGTCTAATTACACTAAGACAACTAACTTTGCTACAAAGGATTCTCTCCCTTCAGGCAATGCTGCGAAGATTGTGAGAGGTACAGAGATCGACACTGAGTTTAACAACATACAAATAGCGAGTGCTACAAAGGCTGATTCAGCTAACGCTACGCTAACTGGAACAACTACCGCTGTAACCTTAGATGTATCAGGTACATTAACGGCTGGTACAATTACTGGAGGTTCTTACTAATGAGTACGATAGGTGGTGGAACAACAAATAATGAAGCAGCAGCTGGTTTTGACTTAAGCGGTTTGCTACGTACAGGCGGTGAGTATTACTTAGGTCAAGAAAACATTAAGGGCGCGCAACGCCTAGGCCGTGAAACTCAAGCAGGTGCACAAGCGTTGGCTGAAGAAGCACGAGCAGGTACAGAGTTTAGACCTTACACTGTTACAAGTGGTTTGGCTGGCGTAGCTACAGACCCTTCTGGTGGGTTTGCTATAAACTTATCTCCAGAGCAACAGGCTCTCCAAACGCAGCTACAACAGCAAGCAGGCGGTTTGTTTGGTCAGGTAGGCGCAGACCCTGCTGCAGCACAAGCGCAGCTATACGAGCAAATGAGGGCCGTACAGCGTCCTGAAGAAGAGCGTCAGCGTCTAGCGCTAGAAGAGCGTATGCTGTCACAGGGTCGTCTAGGCTTAGGCTCTGCTGCTTACGGTGGTTCTTCTCCTGAGCTACTGGCACAAGAGACTGCGCGTCAGGAAGCTATGGCGCGGGCTAACTTAGGCGCACGTCAGCAGGCACAAGCAGAGATGCTACAAGCGGGTCAGCTGGGTGGTATGCTACAAGCTGCTGGTTATCAACCACAGCAGCAAGCATTGTCTATGCTGTCGGCTAGTCAAGTACCTGCTGGTTTTGCTGATGTTGGTCGCAGGACGGGCACTGAACTAGCTACGCAAATGGGTCTGGGTGGTTTGGAAGCAAGACTACAAGCGGAAGATTTAGCTAACCGTCTACAGCTACAGCAAGGCGAAGCAATCTTAGGTTCTTTGTTTGGTCAGCAAGCTACAGCACAAGAACAAATACTTAACAAAATCCTTAACAAAGACTCTCCTTTACTGGAAGGCACTGAGGGGCTTTTTGATAGTATATTGGGCAGGCTTGGACTTAAGGAGAAAGGATAATGGCTAGAACAGATATTGCAAGATTACTTACGGGCATGCCTAGCGACCGTCCTGATCCTATGGGAATGGGAGGTAACGCAGCACAACAGCGGTTAGCTTTTGGCTCACAACGTGCCAAAAATTTACAGCGCGGAGTGCAGGGATTGGTAAGCGGAGACGATATGACTCCTTCTGAGCAACTACAGATGGCTATGGCGCAGTTAGACTTAAGCAAGCCAGAGGACTTACGTAAACTAGCAGCTATACAACAAGCTACTGGTGATTTGGCTGGTGCAGCTAAGACTGCTGCAGGTATACGTGAGTTAGAACTTGAGGGAAAAACAAGGACTGCTGTAGCAGATGAGTTAATTAAACTAGGAATGCCGGCGGAAGCTCAACAAGTTCTTGATAAAACACTAGCTCCCGCTGCTGGTCAGTCTTTAGTATTACAAGTAAAGGGAGAAAAACGTAGAGCAGAAAGCACTGCCGCTGCTAAAGCAGCAGAAAAAAAAGTTCAAGTTGAAACTAAAAGAAAAGCAACCGTTCAGTTATTAATGAATAGAGGTTTTTCGCAAGATAGTGAGGAAGTAAGAGGAGTGCTAGGAGGAGCGTTAGATAGTTTAAGTGAAAGTCAGCTGAATAGTACTGTAAATGCTCTTGCTCTTTACGCCAACCCTAAGATAACTTCTGATTCTTTAACTGCTTATAATACGCCCGAAGGAATAAAAATGGTAGGTAAGTGGACTATAGAAACTCCAGAAGGCATTAAACAAGTATTTGGATATCGTAATGCAGAAGGAACACCAGTTTCTATAGACCCTGAAACAAGTAAAAAAGTTAAAGATAAAGCTGTTGAAGGCATAAGCTCTAGCTCTGGTAGAGTATCAGACATAATGATTAAACTAGCTACTGCGGGTGAAGAGGCTGTAGATGACAAAGGCCAGCCCATTGCAGGTTTTATTACAGATGCTAACGATGCTTGGAGTAATCTTTCTGATGTAAAAAAACTAGAAGTAGCAACAGCTGTTGATGTTAGAGCAGAGTTTTACCGTAAGCGAAAAGGCATGAATCAGTTACAAGCCCAAAGAACAGCAATTAAAGAAATCTTTACAGATAACATATACAAAAAAGGAGTTACTTTTGATCGTACTTTTGCAGATACTCTTTTAAATTTAGAAGGTTATGAAACAGAGATAGCAAAAGAGTTTATTGATCCGTCAAGCACTGATAAATCAGGAACATTTAGTGGAAAAACAAACAGCGGAATAAATGTTCTCTTTACTGTTACACCACAGGACTAACCAAATGATTGAAGCACAAGCTAATGGAATGAAGTTTACTTTCCCAGCCGATACTCCTCAAGAAGTTATGTCGGAGATGATTGACTCTTACTTTGGTAAAGAAACTCCTGAAACATCAGAGCAAAGAGCTGCTAGAGGTATCTCTGATTATTCTTCCCCGTTGTCAGAAGAGCGTCTTCAACGAGAAAGAGAGCTTGTCAGTCCTGAAGGTAAACCTTGGTATGCCCAGCCTTCCGCACAGGTTCAATCAGCTAAAGCGGTAGGTGACTTCTTTAGATACTTAGGTATTGGTGAAGGCGCTGAAACTAAAAGTGTAGAAGGCGTAGGTAAAATCACTAGACTAGATGAGCTAGGATATCAACGAGACTTAGGTCTTAACGTAGCACGTAAAGCAGCTATGTATCTTGAGGCTGCCTTTCCTTCTACAAAAATAGGAAAGGATGAGTACGGTCTTACTACTTTTGAATCTCCAGAAGAGCGTTATGGTAAGGAAGTATTGCAGCTACCTTTCCAAGAAAGACTTAAGTTCATGCAGGAAGACAGAGTTAACACAGCAAGAGAACAAAATGAGATGACCGCTGCTGTGCTTGATGTGGCAGGCGAAGACGAAGAGATGGCTTTAGCTGGTAGAGGAATAACAGGTGTTCTTGATCCTGCACTCGTTCCTGCTGTTGCTATAAGTATGGCAGGTATAGTGCCTACTTTACTGGCCGGTGGAGGTTACGCACTTAGTGATGAAGGTACTAATCAGCTTTTAAAGAATGAGGCAGACATAGACAAGCTAGTTCAAAGCGCTGTGATAGGCACTGCTTTTGCCGCAGGTACTGCCCCTGTTAGGACGGCTGGCCTTCTCTACAAGGGAGGTGTTCAAGCCCCTGCAAAAGCAACTGAAGCAGCGGGCAAGAGGTTAGTTAATGTAGTTCAAAACACAAGAGCTGTCAAAGGCAGTACTTCCACTGCTAATAGTATTGTAAATAAACTAGAAGAAAAAACAGCTTATCATTTGATGACTACTAAGTTAGCGAACGGTAAACCTGTAACTAACAAACAAGCTTCGTTACTCGCTCAAAAAGATTTAAACCTGACTCCTCAAAAAATGGTAGATGTGTTTAAGCATGCGTCTAAAAAACCTGCTTACGTTACTAGAGAAAACGCAGCTAAAATTATGGCTGCTAAAGAATCTCCAGTTGCAGCCACAAGTGCTATAGGCAGAACTTGGGATAAGATAGGCGCACCTATGGTTACTGCGGTAAGGAACATTGACGAAGGTATAGGTGCTTCTTTAAGAAAGATGGACATGACGCACCATATTAATTTAGCGAATAGCATGAAACAAGCTACTCCTTATTTAAAGCAGATGATGGCTGCTTCTAAATCCAAAGACCCTTTGTTAAAGGCTCAGTACACTAAATTAGAGAATGCTTTAAACGATAGTAAGTTTACTCTTGCTGATTCAATAATGAAACAGCACTTCCCTGATCTTATAGAACCATTCAAAGAAAGCCGTAAAGTATTAAATACTTTGTACGCTAGAGCAAAAGACGCAGGTATTAAAATAAGCTACCTTAAAAACCACAACCCTCGCGTAGTTAAAGACTTAGAAGGTCTACGTGCTGCGGCGGGGATTAAACAAGCTAACGCTATTGATGATGCTCTGAAAGCAGAAGCTACAAAGAAAGGACTTGGTAGCTGGACTGAACTTGATGAGGTCACAGCGTCTGAAGTAATTAGCAATGTCATACGCTTTGGAGGCAAACGTCCGCCTAAAGCTTTAGAAGCAGGAAGAAAGTATAACACCATCCCAGATCACTTGCGTCCTTTTTACCACGACACTTCAACTGCTTTACAGCTATATATTAACAGGGCTGAAAGAGAGATAGCGAGACATGAGTTCTTTGGTGCTAAAGGTGTTAAAGACATGGACGGCAACATAAACCTAGATGGTTCAATAGCCAAAGTTCTTGCAGACACTATGAAGAAAAAAGAGTTGACAGCTAGACAGTTAGATGATTTAACTTTATTGTTAAGAGCAAGGTTTAATGCTGACAACAATGCGATGGGTAAAGTCTTTGCTACAGTCAGGGACTTACAGTACGCCGCCTTGTTAGGTCAGTTTGACGCAGCGTTGATTCAGTTGGGCGATGTAGGTTCTTCACTCTACATGAACGGAATAGCTAACACAGCTAAGGCTCTTACCAGCAAAGGAACAAAAGGTTTAACTGTTGATGACTTTGGTTTAGTCAATAAAGTTTCTGCTGAGATGTCTAACTTAGATGGCGTGGCTAGGATACTTGATGGTGCTTTGACTTTCTCAGGTTTTAAGGCTATTGATAAGTTTGGTAAGTCTACTTTCTTAAAAGCTGCTTGGCTAAAGAACACTAAGTTAGCGCAGTCAAATCCTCAAGCTATTGTCGATAAGTATAAGAATGTGTTTGAAGGTGAGATAGCAGATCTGATTTCTGACCTACAAGCCAAAAGAGTAACAGACAATACTAAACTTTTACTGTGGAATGAGCTGGCAGACGTACAACCTATCGCTTTGTCTGAGATGCCTGCCGCTTATTTAAACATGAAGAACGGTAGAATACTTTACTCTTTAAAATCTTTCGGTTTAAAACAGTTGGATTTAGTACGTAGAAACATTGTGATGAAAGCTCAAAGAGGGCAGGTGGCAGAAGCCTTTGAAGAAGCGTTAAAGTATGGCGCTATCATGGGCATCTCAGGCGGTAGCGTAGAGAACGCAAGAAGTTTTATACGCGGAGGCCCCGAGGCTACTGTCTCTATGGATGATGCTTCTTTTGAGGCCCTGTCTAAAATCTTCTTTATGAGTAAGTACACAAAAGAAAAGTTCTTGCAGGAAGGTAAGTATGGTTCTTACGCTATGAACTTGATTCAACCTGCTGCTCCTAGTGTTTTAGATACAATAGGTAAATCGTTTGACTCTGTTGTGTTTGATCAAGAGGTTGACTTTGATTCCTTCAACAGAACAATGAGAAACATCCCTGTTGCTGGGTCTGCTTATTACTACGGAGTAGGCGGTGGAGCTGAAAAATTAATTGAACGAGTAGAAGCTGAAGAATAAAAAAGGGGCCATTGCGGCCCCTAAGTTTTACTACACTATCTCACATGCACCACCTACACATGCTAACTCTTGACTTCCTGTCGTGTTATCCTCTTCCTCGTACTTCTCTAGGTCATTCCAATCCACCCCCTGCGGCATAGACGCTACTAGCTCATCATACTTCTCAGCGTCGATGTCCTCATAAGGAGCTTGTTGATATACATGGTCACTATATGGCAACAAACTAATCCCACTACACAAGTCAAAGTTCTCCCATATCCACTGTGCTACTTGCAGGAACTCGTTATCAGTGTAATAAACAGTGATGCTTGGTTTATGTTCGCACCAGTGGTTCTGATATGCTTTCCAAAGTTCTAGCTGCTGCATAGCTCCTACCTGCTTGACGGTCACAGAGGACTCTGGAGCCTTCACAGGGAAGCTGAAGACTGAAGACGTAGGTGACATCACATCCTGCTCTACAGGGAATCCTGACTGTGCCATGAAGACTGCAAGCGGGTCTTTGTGGTCGCTGCGTACTCTGCGAATGTAATGCTTAGAGAAGCGAGGATGGATACCACTAGCACTATCAACAAGTTGAGATACAGTACCGCTAGGCTTAACACACGTAATAGCCGCAGACTGATTAATACCAAGTTTCTCAGCCCACTTCTTATTTGTATCCACAGCAACATCTCGTACTTCCTCCAACCACTTAGACAAGTCCTTAGACTCTCCCTTGCTCAACAGGTAGTGATCCATGATACCTGTCATGCTGACACCCAGTAGTGCTTCCTCTTCAGTGTTCTTCTTCCAGCAGTTACGCAGGTATCTGAAGTCCGTCAGTGTAGCCTGTAGTGTACCAATGATAGCAGCCATCTCTGCCTTCTTCTTGAGACTAGCCAGTGTGTCATCAGGACGTACTACAATCTCTGACAGGTTACAGAACTGGTTGCTGCGTAGGATGATTTCAGAGCATGGGTTAGTACCAAAGTCTTGGTCAGGGTCACGCCTACCGTTACGTGCTGCAATCTTCTGAGCTGCTATACGGCTGAAGATGCCACGCTCACCCGCCTTACTCTCGTACATGTTCTGCATCTCGCCTAAGAAGGATTCAAAGTCTGGCTTCTCAGTGTACGCTACGCTGTTGTTAGCAAGCCTACGGTGGCCTTCATGCCTCCACCAGTCTCCTGACTTAGCCTTCGCCATACGCTGATCAGAGAGGTTAGAGAGGCTGATTAGAGCTGATCTACGCACACCACCGACCACTACAATGTCCGCTATCTTACACACTACATCGTGACACTCAATGCTCGTTAGCTTGCGTCCTGCTGCCTTCTGGAATATTTCTACACAGAAGTTGAACAGGTCTACCAGAGGCTCAGGCCCACTTGCACGACCGCCAAAGGTCTTCAGTCTAGCTCCTGCTGGTCGTATGCGGCTTATGTCCCACGTAGGTATCTTACCAGCATAAAGCATAGCAATCAGCTCACGGAATGCAGAGGCCCAGCCTATCTTGCTGTCACTAACAACAATAACACTGTCAGTCTTGTGGAAGGTCTCTGCAACCTCTGGCAGCTTGGTAATGAAGTTACGCTCTACGCTGAAGCCTACGCCTGTACCACACATCAAGACATACATCAGCTCGTCAAAGCTACGCGGTGAGTCAATGGCTAAGTAACTACAATTAAATCCAGCTACGTTATCCTTTGCCAGTGCTTCGCCTGCTGTCATCATACAGCGCATGCTAGGCATAACTTCCATGTTGTGTATAGAGTTAAATAACTTTAACGCTGTCTTCTCGTCTATCTGTCCACGGTCTTTCCAGAAGTCTACGTAACGGTTGACTGTCTCGTGCCAAGTCTCTCTGCGCTTCTGTTCAGGTAGCCAACGTGCGTAGCGGCTCTTGTGTATAAACTGCTGGTACTGATCCATTATTCTTCCTCATCTAGCGGTATGTGGTAGGAGCATGCTTTTAAGAAGTAATCAAACTGCTCTCTCATGTCATGTACTGTTTGCCCGTCACTATATATCGTATAGACTATCTTGACTGCTGGAGATATTCTCTCTGCTTCTCCGAAATCAGGGTAGTGTATAAACTCAAACACTGGTTGTCTGTCCACTAGCTGTTCTCCTCTGTCACCATTGCAGTTAGCTTCTGTAAGTACCAGCCAGCTTTCTGTAGGTCTTCTACCTGCTTGCCTTTATAGTCATAGCGCCACAAATACTTCATGCAGTTGCCCTTGAGGTAGCCCTTGAAAGCCACTGAAGACATAGACTCTTCTATAGCTTCAATACACTCTATGTTGCCAGTGTTGTAGTGTGTGGGCTTGTTTACGTTGTCCATGATCTGTTCAGCTTCCTCATGTGCTGCCTTCATCCACGCCTCTAGTCCTGTCTTTTTCTCTATTGCTGGGTGTTGCTTCCGTACTCTATCCCAGTCTGCTGGTGTTGCGTCATTGAGTCTCATCTTCAAAGTCCTCTGCTATTCTGTCAAAGTTTCTAATTATCCTACCTTCAAACGCTTCTACTAAATCAGTTGGTGTTATAGACAACAGCTCACACAGTAGCTCCTCATCTAACTGTAACACCATCTTTTCTTTAAGTTCATCTAGTGTCATAGCCATTATACTTTCTTCCTTTTGATGTACCGTGTCATCTCCTTGGCTGTCTCTACGGTGTAGTGCTGGAACCCTTCCTTCTCACACCACTCTCCCATCGTTATCTTGCCACCCTTGCGTACCTTCTTGTTAGGGTTTGACAGCACAAAGATTAACTCCCACTCCGGCATTGAATCTCTAATGGCTGTGTACTTCTGCGTGTCGCCTACCCTGAAGAACCCTTTGCACTCTATCAGTATTGCCTTGTCCTCGTGTACGAAGTCCGGTAGATACTTCTTGTGTACTGTGTACGGTAGATCATACGGTTCAAACTTGTACTGTCCATCTAGCTTCTCTGATAAATCCTTCTCAAGTCCTGATCTAAAAGCCCTCTTCATCTGGCATGACCTCCTGTACCTTGGGTTCCTTTACTACGTCTACTAAGTACTTTGGCCCGTAGGAGTAGGCGAAGACCCGTAAGTTTGGATAGCAGTGGTCTTTGAACTGACAGTAAGAGCAACCAGTAGAGAGCTTTGAGTTTCCTGATTTGCCGTCCGGTATAGGTTGGTAACACCACTCCGCTGGCTCTGGCTGCTCTACTAGCTTTTTTACATGCTTCACCCTGTCCACTATGTCACCCTTGAGTGCCTCATACACAGGAGCCTCTGTGTCTGTGAGGTCATACTTGAGGTAGGTCAGGTGTCCGTTGGCCTTGTCCATTGCAAGCCATCCAAACTCTGTCTGTCCCTCTGAGTGTGCGTAGGCTTTGATCTGATCAATATAACCAAAGGGATCGTCATATGCCAGTGTACCATCCTTAAACTTCTTGAACCCAAAGCTGCTTGCTGACTTGACATCAGTAACAACACCGTCAATCTTGCAGTCCATGTGACCCACGATTCCTTCAACATTACATACCTTCTGCTCATCAGTCACACTGTGCCCAGCCATACGGGTTAGGAACAGCAACATCTCTTCAATCAAGTGACCATACATAAACTTGACGTAGGTATGGGGCTGTAACTCTTCACCGGCTGTACCATTGTAGTGGTTCCAGAGGTAGCGGTCGGTGCGGCCAATATTTGACAAGCGTAGCTTGCGGTTATCCTCTCGCTTCTTCCGACCAAACTCAGTACGCATCAGTGCCTTGACGCTCTCACCAAACTTCTCTATCTCTACCTCCACATCTACAGATGGGTCAGCGTCCTTGCTTTCCATCAGTGCGTAGATGTCCTGTACTACAGTGTCCGTTGTTTTATTAGTACTCATGTATCACTTCCAGTATTAGTTCGTTTGCTATCGGAGGTGGCAACCTGAACCACTCGTTGATGTTGTCACATTCCTTTGCTAGTCTTACATGTGCAGCAGACTCCGCTGCTCTCCTATCATCTACCTCGTAGGTATAAACAATGGTGTAGTCCCTGAAAGGTGAGGATGTTTGGTAGTTCTTTATCCTATCCTCTGAGTCTACAGCCATCCCTACCTTGACCCATTCAGGCCACGCCGGGTTAGTGAGGACGTACACCTCGCCTTGTGTGCTGTCCTTAAAGTTTTCTAAGGAACTAAAAGCTGCTTCCTCAAACCCTTTGTATCGTCCCGGTTTATATAGAGGATGTTTACTGGGTACATATTTACCGTTGACATACATCCTGTTAGAGTTGGTACGTTTGTTATTTTTTGTGTTGTAACATTCTTTACATCTCTTAGTGTTACGTTCGGACAAAGAACGCACCCAGTTATCTTTAGTTAGTTCGACACCACATGTAGTGCAGTGTGGTTTAGTGGGTGTCTGCCCAACTGGTTCCGACTTTGTAATCTCCTGCGAGAGGGCAGTTGAGTTCGTAGTGGAGTCCTGCAGCTTCAACACAGCTTGCTGCCAGTCCTCCGAAAACCTCTGCCTTCTCTTGTCTGACTTCTGTCTGGATTTCATCGTGAATGTTCCCTAAAAAGTTAAAGTCTATACCCCATATTATAGCATACTCGTGCAGTAAACACAAGGCTTTCTTCATAACGATAGCCCCGGCTGACTGGAGTAAGCTGTTCAATGCAGCATGTTCTGATCGTATGGCGATCCGTCTTTTATCCAAGCCATAAACATAGCCTCTTGTAGCCGCCATTCCAACTCGTGTTCGTAACTCTCCAAGAGCTGGCGTATTTCGGAGGAACTTTTCCTTAAGTCTCTGACCGTCCTTTCTAGTTCCACCAACGATGCTTCCGATTTTGGAATCTCCGGCCCCGTAAAGAAAAGCGTATATGAAAGTCTTCGCTTGATCTCTAGTTTCAAGGCCCGCAGCCAACTGGTTTGCCGTGTGTATATCTCCATTGAGTATTTCATTTGTGTACTCCTCGTCATTCATATAGTGCGCTAACATGCGTAGCTCAAGACCGCTGGCATCCATACCGACTAGCTTGTACCCTTCCTTCACTGTCCACACATCACGACACTGCTTGCCGTAGGGTGAGTAGACTGCAGGAACCTGCCCCATGTTGGGACTGGAGTGCGTCATGCGTCCTGTCACTGCACCGTTGGAGTTAACGTACCCGTGTACTCTACCGTCATCCTCAACCGCATCTAGCCAGCTTTGTACCTGTGCGACACGCTTCTGTATCATCAGGTACTCACCTATCAGGGAAGCCTGTGGTATTCCTTTCACTGTACTCAGCACCGCCTCGTCTACGATGGCTTGTCCTGTCTCAGTAAATTGCTTAGGCTTCCAGCCAAAGTGCTGGAGGTATCGTCCTATCTGCTGTCGTGAACCAAGGTTGAACTGAGGGAAGTCGATGCGACTAAACTCGCCACCCACTGTTTCCCAGTCATCTCCTAAAAACTTCAGGCCAACGATAGACATGCTGCCGTCCTTCTTGATCTTCGGTTTGATCTCTTTGATGTAGGTAGGCAAGGGTTTAAATACCTTCTGTACCTCATCCTCCAAATCAAACTTCTTCTCCTTCAGTTCTGCTAGTAATACGAATGCTTTCTCTTGATCTAAGAGCCAGCCTGTTTTAATCTGCTTTGATATAATGCTTTGTACTTGGTGTTCCAAGCTAATGCTTTCAGCTCCAAAATCTGCAAGCTCACGAAGTAATCTCTTGTACACCAGCACATTAACATTAACGTCTTGCTTGCAATAGTCCACCATATCCTGCGAATAATTATCCCAGTCATCGTGATCTCCTTTAGATTGATTAAGTCTGTCACCCCAGTTACGGAGCGAGTGACCGCCCTCTCTTGATGGGTTAGCCAGTCGTGACATAACTAAAGTATCAGACACCTTGCACTTACTAAAGTCTGTGCCCAGCAGTTCCTCAAGGACAGGTACGTCATAGTCAATAATGTTGTGACCTATGATCTCACACTCTCCAAGACCTGCAATGTAATCGTTGAACGACAGCAGCGTGTCACCTGAGAACACATTAGTCTCACTGGTATCCAGCTCCTGAGTTACAATTACCCAGACCTTTGTAGGTTTTAAACCGTTGGCTTCAATGTCAAATACAATCTGCTTCATTAGAACTCCGGGTCATCCCCTGTGGGGCAGCTAGTCTCAATCATGCGACCTGACTCCTTGTCGTAGTACAGGTAACATGCAGGGCCGGTCAGTCCTACAAACCTATTCTTCAGCACACGTACCGTGGTGGTGTTTCGTGTCTCAGGGTCAGCGTGTTGCTGGTCACGCTCCAAGCCTATCACTATGTCGCTAAGTTGCGCGATTGCCGCCGATCCTCTGAGTTCTCCCAAGCTAATCTTACCACCATCCTCGTGTGCCTTAGCGCCGCTGGGTCTGCGCAGGTGTGATACTAGGAATAGCCCTACACCTGTCTCCTGAACCAGCTTGCGGAGGTTGGTCATAATACTGTCGATAGCCTTACGCTCGTCACCTGTGTCCTGATCGCTGACCACGATGCTTAGGTGATCAAGGATGATCCACTTGCAGTCCAGTCCCTTGGCCATGTAGCGTATGCGTCCCAGCAGGTTGTCCTCGCTCGTACTGCCCCAGTGATCAAACATAAAGATACGCCCTGAGCCTAGCGTCTGATCCCAGTAGCCCTTCTTCTCTTCCTGAGAGACGGTCTTGTCCAAGTGAAGCTGCTTGTTAGCCTCAATGGACATGATACCCAGAGCTGTCTTAGGGATGTCCTCCTCAAGCGCGAGGATGCCAATGTTCTCATCCGTTGCACCCAAGAGGTAATGCTCCAGCTCCCTGACGATCTGCGACTTACCCATGCCTGACCCGGAGGTGATTGTCACCAGCTCCTGCTTGCGGAACCCGTGGGTCATCTCGTTGAGACACTCCCATGGATAGGGTATGGACTTGACATCAGCCTGCTTGATAATCATGTCCCATGTCTCGTTACCTGCTACGATACCGTCAGGGCGATAGGCTTTAGCGTTCCACCACTCCTTGACAAACGCCTGCACCTGATTGCTCTTGAGCATGTCGCCTGCATCCTTGGCTGGCAATGTGACATTCTTGGCCTTGTTGGGGGTGAACAGATCAAGCACCGACTTGGCTGCCTCCTGTCCTGCCTTGTCGTTGTCAAAGCAGATCACCACATTGTCAAAGGTCTCAAGCCACTCTAGGTTTGCTTTGATGTCTTTGGCTGCTCCGGCTGCACCTGATCTGATGGAGACGACTGGCCACTTTCCGTCAAACATTTCGTTGACAGCAAGCGCGTCCGCCTCGCCTTCTGTGATCGTGATGTATTTACCGCCACTCTTGAAAGCCTGTTGGCCGAAGAGACCCGCCTCATTAAACTCCCCTGTTGCATAGAATGATTTGTTTTCGGTCATCCTGACCTTTGTTCCTGTCACCGCACCTGTGTCCTTGTGATGGTACGGGTAGTGATGCTTGACAATCTGTCCATCCGTTCCGTACTCCACTGTCACACCGTACCGCTGGCACGTTGACTGTGAGATACGTCTGTCCGGGATTGCCGCTGTTACACCTGTCATCTCTAATGACCTCATTGGTTTACGTTGTACTGCCTGACCTATCTGGCCGTTGCCATGCTCGTAATGGTTGCAGCCCCCAGAGAAGCAGACTGCATGTCCATCACTATAGCGAGCCAGATTGTCCGATGAGCCACACGAAGGGCATGGCTCATGCTGAACGAATGTTGACTCAACTGCCACTAGAAGTCCTCTCCGCCTTCCTGCTCTGCGACCTCCAGCACCTTGATCTTGTTAAGGTACGTTGACACACCGTGTACAGGATGGGGCTGACCCTCAGCGTACATGATACGCACCTTAGACCCGCGACCAATGCGACCCTTGAACGGGTTGCCCTCAGCGTCCATCACTGGTACATCGTACTTGGTACTGAACTTGCGCTGCTTGACTCCCTCGTACTCGCGGAGCTTGACACCAGCTTCGGACAGAGTGCCCGCTGTTGGTTCATCCAAGCTGAGAACCAGAGAGAACTTCCCGGTGGACTGACCCTGATATATCTCATGCTCGTCCAGATTCTCAAATGCTACTAAGCCTTCTAATACTGCCATGGTTACTACCTCTCGTTGTTGTGACCCCTTAGGATCGTTTGGTTAATACTTTAAAGATTAATAATTAATTTTCCCTTTAATACCCTAGTATTATATCAAGTATTAAAGAGAACGTCAAACTCTTTCTCGCTTAATTGCCCCAGACTCTCATGCATAGCGTCATCACTATGCGACAGGCATATATTGCACAGGTCTAAATGCAACCCAGTCTCCTTATCGACCTTCTTTAGTTCATGTTCATTCAGTATCACGTCACACGCTTTGCATCTACTCATCTTGGAATACCTCTCTGTATTGTTTGGTCATATCATCATAGGAGTTGCTATAGTACTCGTCTCGCATCTGCTTTGTGACCCTCTGTGTTAGCTCTGAGAGCGTCATACAGTAAACCTGATACTCTACCAGCTCATCTACCATAACGTGCGCCTGTGGCTCTATCCAATCGTTCTGGGTGTACTCATACCCCATCATCTCTTCTTTGATTCTACTCATCATTCTACCTCGTCATAAACCCGGCCATAGGATACCAGACACAAGGGCAGATGTAAAATGACACCCTGAAACGGCATGGTCTCTGTGTTGCCTGTGCTTACATTGTAGACCCATACCGGCCTACTGTCTGGAAACTCAAGGTCAAAGCCTACGCCCAGTCGATACTCTACACTCAATACTCTACCAAATAAAATCATTCTGCTTTCTCCTGTTGTCTCTGTAACCACCTATCATCACCCAGTATGTCAGCCAGCGCCTCGTCAATCTCCCACTGCTGCATGGGTGGGTATTCGTCCTCATCCAGTATATGCTCGTCGCCGTGGTACTCGTTGTTTTTCATATAAAATACTCCAGTATATTGTTAGTCATTAGCCAGAACACGCCTTTGTGTGCCGCTATTACAAGGGCCGTCAATGTAGACCAGCCCACTACCTCCGCGATTACAGAATCCATGTTCCAACCCCATAGCCTATGGCAAAGCCTATTACCGTGCCGATTATGTACCATTTAAGATAGAAGTACAAGTCATTCATCGCTCGACTCCTCTCCCTGCTCTACAAGTTTACATGCTAGATTCCAAGCCATCATGGCTCCCATCCAAGCAGCAGTCTTCTCGCCTCCTGAAAAGCTTTCTATCCTGTCTTCCAAATCCTTCATGTTATCCGGTGTTACAAACATATTTGCTGGTTTAATACTCATCATGCTGCCTCCAATCTAGTTGATTCATAGTCTGTAGCCCACGCCTCTGAGATTTCATTGACCCCATAGTCATAGATAATCTCGTCCGGGTACTGATTATAGTCGAACATATACGCGAAGCTCGCTTCCCTAGACCACTTGCCCTCGGTCTTGACACTGGGTTTGACCAGTACCATCTCTCCCATGTCGCAAGCTTCTACGGTATCTTTGATCTCCTTATAAGTGTGGTGAATACCATCGTACTCACCTTCGCCGAACACGGCCACGGAATACCCTCGTGCGACCGCCCATTTGATTAAGTGTAAGTGTGCTTTCATCATTGTTATGCTCTCCAATCTGGTGTTAGTGTGTCGATAGTATACCCCAGCTGCTCTATCAGCTCAAGTGTTTGTTCGGTCAGGGTCTTGCACCCGGTAAGTTTAGCGAACGTCTCAGCGTTGTTACAGGCCGGATAGATAACCTTCCGACCATAGTTCTGCTTAACCTCAATTAATATTGACTTGCTCATTATGCTGCCTCCTCTGGCATTTGTTCCGTGATTGTATCACATAAGGCCAGCGCCTCCTGCAATACGTCCTCTGCGTGTTCTGTGCGTCCCGATGCTAACATCAGCGCCATAAACTCCAGTTTAAATCTGATTACTTCGCCTTTGGTTTTCATTGTGTCGCCTCATCATTTTTGTATTTTTTTGTGCACTGCTTGCACGTCTCGTGTCCTGTTCTGTAATGATACTCGTGATATGCCATAGCAATAGGCGTAAAACAAGCCGCGCATTCTACGGAATACATATTTAATATCGCTTTATAATCCATTATGCCACCTCCACTAAATCATTAATTACTGCCTGCGGTACTTCCACTGCTGGCATACCGTCCAGCCATTTGTTGATATGTTTGGTTGTAGTGACGCTATATTTGGTTGATGTACGCACCAGCGCACCTGTGTCTGTACGTGCAGCCACTGGCGTCTCGTAGCTAAAAAATACCTGTGCGTTGCCCATATCTAGCTCAGTCATGTTACTTCCTAATTGCTTAAGTTTCATCTTGTGTTGCCTCTGTTGTTTAGTTGATTTAACAATGCCCACTGTATACCAGTGGACACGATAAAGCAACTATCATATTCAATTACTGCAGTACTCGTCACAACCAAAAGCGTATATCTGATCCGCGTCAAAACCCCTTATTAATAAGCTAGCTATCTTTTTACGCTCAAGTGGGGAACCAAGGAACCCGCAGAACAAGAAGTGCGCCTCTATCTCTTTTATCTGTTCAATCATTTTAAATTACTCCCATCATTTGTAGGTTGACCCATATTAACACTGTGAGTCCTAGTATTGCAAATGCTACTCCGTCGCCGTATGTCATGCTGTGTGCCTCTGTTCTAGTTAAGTTATGCGGTAGCACTCCTGCCGGGAATGCCACCTGATAACCTAGCTAATATCTACAATTTTAAAGGCTCTCAATACTCTATGCCTGCTACCCTCAGCGCTCCAGTCCTCAAGGATACCCTCTCGGCTGACCGCGCAGTGACTCCGGGTAAGGAACAAATAGCGACCCTCAGCCGGCGCATGCTTAGCCACTGTGCCCAGTGTAGCGCCAAAGGTATTAGATACGGGAGCCAGCGCTTTACCCATTGACTCATAGAGTCGCTCAATCTCGTAAAACTTAAGACCTCGACCCTTGCGCCTGCTTACGGTGCGCTCCGCGATAGCCCGCGCCTTGCCGAATGATAAATCACACGCAACCGCCAAGCCAACCACCGTGCAAAAATTACCATCGTTGTAATACTTGCGCCCTACCTTGGCCAACTCCGCATAGGAATGCTTAAAGTGTTTAATTTTGTTCATCTTTATGACCTCCAGTTATTCACCGCAACCGCCAGTTGCCTAGGGGTTCCGGTGAATAACCGCTGATTGATTTGGTACTGCTTAGCGGCACACCTTCGCCCGAGGGCTACTTCCCGCCATAACCAGATCAATCTTGGTTACTCGTTCCCGCCTAGTATGGGCTTCTTCTCTGCTATTGCCAAGGCTAGTTAGCCAGAGTGCCTGCCCGCTATTGCGAGAGCGAATCGGGGACTGTCTCCCTCGTTGCTGGCCTATAAGCGACCTTGGTCACTGCCAGCACTAGGTATCAATCTGAGGAGCCGTTCCCCCGTTTCGTTGGTGCCCATATTAGACCCTTGAGAGACTAATGCTTATCTATTTGCGACATAGATATATCTGGTTGCGACAATCTACAATCTTTTTGATCTACCTACATCTATAGGGAATGCAGAGCTTGTGGTTACCTGTGTATTCATACAGTGGTTAAGGTTTGCTGGTGTGGTCTATGGGTATCCTATAGCATACCCACACTTCACCCGGTGGAATCCAATGCAATACCCGTGCCAACATGGTAGCCTGTGGATAACTTGTGGATACCTGTGCAAAACCTGTGGATAAATAGACCCCCGGGGGGCCGCTGTGGCTACCTTATTTACCTGTAGTTACCGCAGGTATACAAAATAGTAGCGATTTGGGAAAAAGAGTGTATAATTACATTTACTTATGGCTACCTGTGTGCACTATAACTCCTTGTAATACCTGTGTATTCCTAAGATGACATCTGTATAGCCAAAAGCTATTAAAGGGACGGCCCTTATGTATAAATATGTGGACATTAGTAAAGAAAAGACTTGACTTTTGGTTAGAAATGTGGTATAATTTATAGTATACTAAAGAAGATAAAGATTACCTCGCGCCCTTAAGTATCCTTAAGCATCGTTAGGATTGATCTTTTAATAATAATTAAAGAAACAAACTAAAGTATACTTAAGTATCCTTAAGTACTAAGGGAAATACAATGAATACTAAAGAATCTAAGGAGCGTCAGCCCGCAAAGCGGGTGGGGCGACCAAAGAAAACAGCAGTTGTGTCAAAAACCAAGGGCAAACGTAACTCAGTAGGCAGGCCCAAGGGTGACGCAGCGGTCATTAACGAATACAAGGCTAGAATGCTGGCATCCCCTAAGAGTAGGAAGGTGCTAGATAGTATATTGTCAGCAGCCTTGGACGATGACCATAAGAATCAAGCAGCAGCATGGAAGCTCTGCATGGACAGGTTGTTGCCTGTTAGTTATTTTGAGAAGGATAAGGCCAGCGGAGGCAAGAGTGCCATCAACATCTCCATTACAGGTGTTGGCGGTGAGA
>Ga0228667_1000197_pt1 | contig 24292 bp, 4 predicted proteins | sample 81DmetaG_FD_182696 | JGI IMG/M metagenome (GOLD analysis project Ga0228667, IMG submission 182696) | Seawater microbial communities from Monterey Bay, California, United States - 81D | ecosystem: Environmental > Aquatic > Marine > Coastal | place: USA: California | collected 2016-10-11 | reverse complement strand
AAGATGATCGTCGCCATGCCTTTTTTGAATATTTCTTCTGGCATTCCCTTGCCTACATAAGTACCAAATAATACTCAAACAATCATCCATGGCAAGAATCTCTTTAGATAATCCCATTGTACAGCTCGACGATAATATACTACCGCAATGATATCCGCAATAATAAGCATGGGTAGCAATATTCCTGTAGACGCTTTAGCTTCGTATACAAAAGCCAATAGTATCACTACAAGTATGCCTATCCCTTTGAGGCCTGCCTTCGACATGCCGAGAATACATGCTGCTGATAATGCAATAAGATAATTGATAATTAAACCGATTTGATTTTAGGTATTAAAGATTTTATTATACTCAGAACTATAGCTGCAAAACCAGCTAAAGCAGTCCATTGTATAATTGGGATGAGTTCCCAATGTCTTAGCGAAATGGCTAATAGTGCCCAAGCGCCTACAGCACCAAAAGCATTTATACCTTTCCACTTTACGACGTAGATATTGATTAAGGTTGCTGTGACTATCATGAGGAGTGTCCAGTTGATCTCACCTAATAGCGGATGCCATTCGAATTGATTAAGATGTGCTGCAATATTGGCTGTAATAGCTACAGATATCCATCCTGTATAGAGTGCAATGGGCAACCTGACGAGCCACCGATGGACCGGTTGTTGGATAGTTTGATGGAGCGTGTAGAGGAGTGATAACAGGATGATAAACATGATACTTACACTAAGCCCTGTCATCTCAGACAACCAAGCCCATGTCCATATTCCGTTACCTATATTGGCGATTAAAAGACTCCATCCAATGTTGAGTAGCCATGTACTTTCTTTTTTTTCAGACCAAGCGGTCTTTACCATGAAGACAGTTATAGCTATCAGGCCCAAGAAGATTACTGCCCATATCGAAAACGCATAACTTGCAGGTGTAAATAGATTTCCATACTTATCACTCAAGCTTCCTACATCGTTTCCATTGAAGCCTACTGCAACAGTGTAGTAGTTCCAATATATAATAGCGAATACAGCGAGCAGGTTTATTATTGATAGTAGCTTATTCATGGTTTTATGTTATTTAAGCCAATCCAATATCTTAAGGAATTAATTTACCGAAAAATGATTATTAATCAGGTAATGAGTAGTTAGCGCTGTTTGGTTGACTATGCCTTTTTTCGATTAATATATACCTACTAAAGTTATAAGGAATGATCTATAGTTAGTTTTAGTGAAAGACAATATTTGTTTGAACTTAAAGTTGACAAAAAAGCCCATATGTTAGCGTTATAAGCCACTTTACACACATTATTTGTGAATGTAAGTATTTGGGTAAAAAAAGTGTAACAAATACATTAAAATCAATTTCCATTTATTTTTCTCGAAATTGTCACATTCTTGCATTTCTTACTATATTACATTCTAGTTACGAATAATTTAAAGTAGGAACTCCCATTCTTGCTCTTTTATAATATCTGAAACAGCAGTTATACGATTTGTATTTCATGGATCACGCATGTTTCAAGAGGCCTTTCAGAACAGGCGGCTCACCATTACGGCGTATTGTAGACTTTGTGTTTACATTCTGTCAATTTTGTATTTACAGTTTAAAGAAAATTTATTGAGGTACTCTCAAAGTAGTGCCGCTAACCCTATTTAACACAAGTGATGAGAAATTATTTACACGTACTCTTATTATTACTATCTTTTAATCTAATCGCTCAGACAGATGATGATTGTGCGACAGCTCTTGGAGCTCCAGCTAATGTTGACGTCGGCGATATTCTTACTCTTGACAATACAGGATTTTCGGATGAAGGGAATTATACATCTTCATTATTAACAGGGCCTATATCGGGTTTTACTGCTTTTATTTGGGATGGTGCTTCAGGTGTGTATTCAATCAATGCGACATCTGGTGCAGCAGGAGACTGGAGTGTTGCCCTTAATTTAGATGATGGATCAGGCGATGAGTGTACAGTTACTGCAAGCGAAGAATTATTTACTGATATTTTAGACTCTGCCCTACCAACAGAAATTACTTGTTTTAATTTAGTAAGTGGAGAGACATATATTATAGGTTTCGCTACTGATGCAGGTAGCGAAGGTACATTAGATTTAGAGTTTATTGATCCGTTAGTCTTGCCACCAGCGAATTCAGAATGTGCATTGGCGGAGGATCAAGGTACAATAGTAACCAATTGTACACCTAATAATATAATTGGTGATTTGACAGAAGCCTGTCCTAATCCAGATGAAGTGATGTGCCTCGATTTAGGAAGTGGACCAATTCTTTGGTATACTTTCACTACAGATTTTAATGTCGATGAGGTTACTATTGAAACTAATGGAGCTTCTGTTATTACTCCTCAGTTTGCATTAATGTCTGGAGGATGTGGATTTCTCACGATAGAGGGTTCATGTCAAGATGACGGAGTGGAAACATTTCCTGTATCATCTAACACACAATATTGGGTAGCTGTAGGAGAAGAATCTGCAGGTGCAGGAGGATCATTCAGTTTAGATGTCACTGCAAGCTTAATAGTAGTTGGAGATGACTGTGGAATAGAGTCTCTTACATTAGGTACCTCTTTAGATGGTTCTACAACTTGTGCCTCAGCCCCAACGGGTGGTTTCTGTTCATTAAGTACTACTAATGATCACGCAGTATATTACGACTTCACTGTTACAGGTTTAGATAATGTTGACTTAAGTGTAGAGATGACAGCAGGTACAGGAGTTACTGGTACATCTGCTTCAGAGATTGTAATAGAAATATATGAATCAGGATGTTTTGATGCGCTTCCAAATATATCTATTTTAGGTACGCCATGTTTTGCCTTAGGAGCGACTACTAATTACGAGTGCGTACCTCCAGGAACTTATACTTTAGCAATTGGATCTCCAGCTACGACAGAGGGTGATTTTGTGGTTACAGTAAGTCAGTTGTTTATTGGACCAGCGAATGACGCTTGTGTAAATGCAGATGCAACTGTTGATCTTAATGATGACTGTTCTTCAGTGGAATTGTCTGGTACTACAGTTAATGCATGTCCTGAGACTTTTAGTGGTCCAGTATGTGGTTATGATGTTCAATCTGTAGTGTGGCACGAAATTACGCTTCCTGCTGATGCAGTTGGAGTTGAGATTTCAAATATTACAGGCGGTGTGGCGATCACACTTTTTACAGATAATATATGTCCAACCCCAACTGCTTTTTTCGCAGACATGGAATGTGTTACATTGGATGGGACGGTTTTTGGAATGACAGGAGGAGACTCATATCTTATTGGTGTAAGTACTGGAGCATTAGAGTCAGCCTACACATTCGATGTACTAGCTATCGTACCTCCAATGAATGATGATTGTGCTGATGCGTTGGACATCACAGTAGATGCCGAGTTGGGAGTAGTATCTAACAATAGTTGTGCTACAGCAGATGGAAATGTATGTACATTCGATAATGCTACATCTCATGTTACTTGGTATGAATATACTGTTGCAGCTACTAACAATACAGACATTATAGTGAACATCGTTGGGTCAGGTGGCCCTGGTGTCGAAGCTATGGGCGGGTCATTTAATTTATATACGGATTGTGCTTATGTGCAGTTAGACAATTCTGTAGATGCTTGCGATAATGGATTTGGCTTTGATACAAGATATGAATGTGTTGAAGGTGGATCTACAATATTGATAGCGGTTGGTTCTGAAGACGAAGATCAAGGAGAATTTACAATAACAATAACAGAAGAAAATGAAGGTCCCGACAATGACGAATGTGACATGGCTGAAGTTATTGACTTAGCAGCAACACCTTGTGAGATATTACCCGTAGTAGGAACTAACCAATTTGCTTGTCCAGAAGGATTTACTGCAGGTGGCTGTGCTTATGATATGGATCCAGTAGTTTGGTATTCAGTTACTCTTCCAGCTGATGCAGTTGGATTAGAAATTACTGATCTTACTTCAGGATTTTATGCAACGTATTTTTTGGGAGGTTGTGCAGGTACTACATTTGATGGTACGGCATCATGTTTTACTTTTGAAGGAAATTCAGCGGTTACATATGATGCAGGGGATGTAATTTTGATAGGTATTGGATCTGCAACAGCAGACGAAGGAGCATTCTTTTTCAATTTATTATCAGTAGTACCACCAGCAAACGATATGTGTGTAACAGCAGAAGATATTTCTGCTACAGCAGCTTCAGGTGTTACTGGAACTACAGCTTGTGCTACTCCTCCAGCAATAAATTATTGTTCCTTAGGTACTACAGATTCTCATGTAGTGTATTATGAATATACTGTGGCGTCTACAATTAACACAGACCTTTCTATAGAAATAGAAGGTAGTGGAACGGCAACAACAGATATTTCAATAGCTCTTTATGAAGATTGTGCAGGAACTACTTATGATAATCCAGAAACGTCTTTAGCGGATGGCTGTACTACATTAGGTGTACCTCTCAACTATGAATGTGTTACCCCGGGTACTGTATTGACAATCGCGGTTGGTTCACCAGAAGGATCTGAAGGTGAGTTTACGATCACTATAAATGAAGATAATACAGGAACTCCGCTCAACGACGGAATTTGTGATGCAGAAGAGATTGTTATTGCTGCAAATTGTACATTCCAAACAGTTTTTACAGATAATACAGGAGCATGTCCTGAATCACCATTGCTAGATGGTGTATCAACTTGTGAATTAGATCAAGATGCGGTAATATGGTTTTCTGTTTTAATACCAAACAATGCTACAGGTCTTGAGTTTTCAGACTTAGGTGGCGGAGAGTATGTAGCAGTTTTTAGTGGTGACTGTTCAACACCAGTTTTAGAAAGTGACTGTCTTAATAGCGCAGGCCAAATATTAGGACTGGCTGGTAATTCAACATACCTAATCGCAGTAGCGTTAGATGCAGGCGCTGAAGGTGCTATTGAATTTATGATCAAAACGATCACGCCTCCAAGTAACGATATTTGTAATCCAAATGCACAACCGCTCGATTCAGGTGTTGCAACACTTGGAACAACTGCGTGTGCTACATCTGATAATACAGTTTGTTCGTTAGATGGTACTTCGCATGTAGTATACTATTCATATGTGGTGACTAGTACAAGTAATACAGATCTTACAATCGAAACTGTTTCAAGTACTGCTACTTCTGGTACTGCTGCGGTTGATCTTGTAATTGAGATTTGGACAGATTGTTTTGGTACTGATTTTGACATTGTTCCTGAAGAAGGTGCTTCGGCTGAATGTAGTAATGGAGTTGATGAAACATTGACTTATCTTTGTGTGCCTCCAGGTACAGTGCTTACGATAGCCGTTGGATCTACAGATACTAACGATGGTGATTTTGAAATCACGGTAACAGAAGATGCAGATGGTATCCCTACTGCAGTTAACGATATCTGTGATGCACCGATATTCTTAGATGTGACAGACCCTTGTGTATGGTTACCTTTTGATGTAAGCTCAGTGAATGCATGCCCAGAAGAATTTGATTTTACTACTAACTGTGGATTTGATGATTTCCCTATCACGTGGTACTCATTTGATACGCCAGCAGATGCAACTACTGTTGAGATCAACATAGTATCTAACTCTGCTGGGAATACACCAATCTATGCAATCTTTGAAAATGATTGTCCTACACTAACTCCAATTTCAAATTGTGAGATTGGACTAGGAGAAATATCAGCACCTGTAGATATAAATCCAAACACAACTTATTTACTAGGTATTGGATCTAATGATAGTGCAGGCTCAGAAATAGAAATAGAAATAAAAATAACAGTTCCGCCAGCTAACGACGATCCATGTGATGCTGAACTGCTGGTTGCAGGTTCGACTACAATTGGTACTAATTTATGTGCTACAGAAGACTTTGAAGATCCTAACTGTGCAGCAGCGCTTGCTGAATCATCAGTTTGGTTTACATATACTTTAGAAGCCGGTGTAACAGGAGTAGAGATTTCTTTCCCATCTATTACAGCTACTGGACCTATAAATTCCTTTGTAGTTACTTTTGATGCAGGTTGCACGGGTCCAGCGACGCTAGTTTCTCCTACCGGATTTACTTGTGATGCAGGTTCTCTTACTGACCCTATAACGCTTAACTGTCTTGATCCTGGTACTGAGTTATATATTGCCGTAAGCTCGGAAGCAGAAAATGCTGGAGATTTTGAAATTTTACTAGAAACAATAGATCCAGATCCATTATGTATTGACAATGATGAGTGTGATATCCTTGGTGGAGGTGCAGATATTGGAGAAATTGTTACTGATGACGATTGTGCAGTGATTAGTGACTGTAATGCAAATGCATGTGCGGAATTCATTGGTGACTGTGGAATAGAAGTAAACAACGTAGTTTGGTATTCAGTTACTAATGACGGCTTGGGAGAATTTATTTCAGCATCTGTAGAAAATGCAGATTTCGATGAGCCAGTTATAGCGATCTTCACTGGAAATTGTGCAGCGCTAGCTCAGACAGGAAACTGTGTGTTTGGTGGTGGTGGTGTAGCTAATGCTGGACCATTTATGATACCAGCTGATAATGCTCAATATTGGATAGCAATTGGTTCTGTTGGTGCAGTGGGTGGTGATTTCGATCTTTGTATCGAGATTAGTTCTGGTTGTGTAAATGATGATCCTTGTGAAGCTGTCGAATTATTCGATGGAGTATTAGTAGATAATCCTGCAAGTACAGAGTCTTGTACTGGGGATATACAAAATTCAGATTGTGCTGCAGGAGGCTCAAATGCTTCCGTTTGGTATTCATTCGTCGTTCCTCCAGGAGGTGGACAATTTACGGTTACACTTTCGAATGTAACAATACCTGGAGATGTAGGTATACAAGTAGGTGAATATTCTGACGCTACATGTAATGGACTTCCTGGTCCGATTTATACTAATTGTGAGCCCGGTGATCAGGTACACAGTATAAATTGTACTCCTGAAGGAACAGAATATTATATACAAATAGCTTCTGCTGAGGATATGGAAGAGGGTGATTTTGAAATTACGATAGATGCTCTTGCCCCAGATGTGCCAAATGACATTTGTTCAGGTATAGGTCCAGATCATACATTTGAAATAACAGAGGAGGATTATTGTATGTATGTGCCTATATCTGTTGATACTGAGGATGCATGTCCCGAAATATTTACAGCTTCAGGTTGTGATTTTACTGAAGGACCTACAACTTGGTATGAAATAACTATACCTAACGAAGATGGTATAGAAAGTATGGACGTATTATTAGATGATGTTCAAGGTGGATTTGTTGGAAATATCCAAGTAGCAATCGTTCAAGTGGATTGTGATGATATACTTGCAGGTATTTCTATTGATTGTGATAGTGGAGCAACGGAAGTGGATATGCAGGATGTCCCAGTTAATCCCGGTGAAACTTATTTAATCGTAGTAGGTAGTGATCTTGCAGGCGATGAGGGTAGAGCAACATTGAGTATTAAGATAGATTCACCACCAGAAAATGATAATCCTTGTCCTACAGATGTCAACCCTCCGATAGATTTATCAGGCAATGGATCTCATGATGGTACGACATGTTGTGCACGTGGTGCTAATGATGATCCAGCATTTGATTTTGCTAATGTGGATTGTAACGGAGCGACTGATGATGATGCAGTGTGGTATACATTTACTCCTGGTGGATTTGGTGCGGGATTTTTCACAACAGTGACACCGAGTGGTGGATCAGATGGGATAATGGGCAATACCGCGGTAGAAATATATAGTACCACAGATCCCAATGGAGGGTGTAACGGGAACTTGACGTTAGAGGCATCCTCTTGTGGTTCACTTGGTTCGAGTATCGAAATTGCTTTAAGTTTATGTGACCCAGACCTTCTTTATTATATAAAAATAGCAAGTGCAGAAGATGATTGTGGAGATTTCAATATATCTATTGATGAAAGGCCATCAGATTGTACTGCCGATGAATGTGAAGATGCAGAGGTACTTGTAACTGATACACCTACAAGTTGTGAAGATGGAGAAAACATTCTTTCTATTGATGGTTGTCTCGAATTTGCCTGTCCAGAAGATGTTAACGTAGCTTGTATGGGCGATCAAGGACCTACAGTTTGGTACCAATTAGATATCGATTCTGATCAGGCAACTATACTTGTAACTCAAGTAGATGCACCTGGTTTTGAAGTGATGTGGTCTATATGGCAGTCTACTACTGGATCATGTGCTGATATGATTAACGTAGTTCAGCCTCAGCCATCTCCAGAACCAGCGATTCCATGTGGTACAGATGATAACTTCATAATTCCAATTGTGCAAGATCCTCCAGGAACCCCTGCAACCTATTGGATTGCTATTACAGCAATTGGTGAGATTACAGATCCTAATTTTACACTTAATTATGCAGGATCACTTGGATGTATTGCATGTAGTGGAGATGATTCTTTTGATTGTGATAATGGTGAGTATGAAGCAAGTATAGACGGTGAAGTGGTGGAATTAGAAGATTTCGAAAATTTCTGTCCAGGCCAAGAAGTTGAGGTTTGTATAGAATTTAACTACAATACGGCGGGTACAGGAAATGACTGGTTACACGGTATTATTCCAACATTCGGTAATGGTTGGGATTTAGAAGCTTCAGATATTGAATCTGCTGATCTTGGCGGTGGCTGGGAGTGGGTTGATGCAGATGGAGCCTGTGCAACTGTTACATCTATCTATAATTTACCGAACCTTTGTACATATAATAATGCAGATGGAGTATTACAACTTTGTAATACGGCTTGTGATCCAAACTGTCCTTGTGAAGGACCACTGGAAGCAAGTTCACCGCTTCCTAGTGGATGGTTTTGGAATAGTAATGGTGGTAGTACAACTTGTGTAAATGGATCTTGTATTCCTTTAGAGCAATACGGTGTACCGGGTGGTGTAAATGTAGATGTTGATGTATGTTTTGACTTGGTAGTAAAATCATTTGAGGATGAAGATGGCGATGGTGAACCAGATGAAGATTGCGAAGAAAATAGAGATCTTCAGATAGTATTCCAAACTACATCTGATGCCGTATCAGGTTGTTGGGAAGATAATCCTTGTATCATTGATCCATCGATTACCGGTCCAGCTTGGTTAATCGACTGTGACGTGCCACCTCTAGTATTAGGTGATGATGCAGAGATTTGTAATATGGGGACATTGGATATTGGGGTAACTACAGAAGATGGATCGGCAGTAGATATTGAAGTTGAAGTAATGGATAATCCAAATGTAGATGGCGAAACTAACTTTAGTTTCACAGGAGGATTTGGTGTAATTGATAACACATTGACAAATACATCTGGTAATGTAGAGATAGTAATTTATGAAGTTTATTCTGTGGATTTAACTAAGCCTTGTCCAGGTGTAACTAATACCATCGAAGTAACAGTTTATCCAGAACTAGAAGTAGAATTTAATAACCCACTTATCGTTTGTGCTGGTGAGACTATTGAAGTAATCGCTACGCCAAGTGGAGGAACTGGATTTGGATATACATATCAGTGGGGAGCTCCTGGATTTGAAACTACTCCTTCGATATTTGTTACTCCTGTGACCACTACGACATACGTAGTTACAGTTACTGACGATCTTGGATGTACAGGATCTAGCGAAGTACAAGTATTCTGGAATCCGCCAGTAGAATTTGAACTAGTACCGACTGCTGAATCTGTTTGTCAAAATGGAGTAGAGGAAGAATTACTTAGTGTGACTGTTGAATTTAGTAGTGGTACACCAGGTTACAATATCGACTGGGATGTCTCACCTGTGTTTGGCCTAGATTATTGGTTAGGTAATGGTGTAAATAACAATGATATATTGACCGTTTATGAAGAGACAAGTGATCCAGGATCTTATACTTTATTTGTTGATGTAGAAGATTCTAACGGATGTATCAATTCTGAAGAAATTACAATAGAAGTAGGTGGGGCGCCATTTATTATTGTTCAAGACATCGAGATACCTTGTGGTGGATCAGAAGAGACTGTACTAATAGATGCAGCAGCATTCTTTACAGTGGGGCCACCAGTATCTATGATTGAGTTATATACTTGTCCAGATAGTAATGGAGATGATATATTGATATTTAGCAATTTTGGTAATTCTGCAGCTTGGGAGGTAGATCCTAATATCTACAATTGTGTAGTTGTAGTAGCTACAGATCAGAATGGATGTCAAGCAAGGGTAGAAATACCTCTTGATGTCAATGCCGGACCAGAACCAACATTAACTGGTGAAAGTCATTGTATTGGTGAGACATCTATGATTTCTGTAGATGACGAAGCACTATATTCAGATTTCGTATGGAATTCTACAGAAATAGTTTCGTCTATTACTGCAGATAGAGATACTAACTTTATATATGTGGTAACGGTAACTGATGCTTTGACTGGGTGTACAGGAGTAGCGAGTTATGAGGTGTTAGTAGATGCCAATCCAAATATTTCATTGGCAGGATCACTTTCATACTGTGCCGGTAGTACAACTACCTTGACAGCATCAGGTGGAGATTCGTATTCATGGATTCAGGAATCCACATTAACTGAGGTATCAACAATAGCAGATGTGGTGATAAATATGCCAGGTGATTATACGTTAGTAGTAACAAATGCTGCAGGATGTTCATCGGACTCAATAGTCACTGTGATAGAAGATCAAAATCTTTTAGTAACTCTGAATACATTGACTCTTTGTGATTCTGACATAGATACACTAAGTGCAGGTGAAAGTTTTGATTTGTATGAATGGGAAGATGGTGCTGGTACTCCAATTGGAAGTGATTATTTCGTAGAAGTAGGAGGTGGAACGTACTGTGTGACAGTTACAGATTCTGCTGCAGGTTGTACAGGTTCTACTTGTACTACTATAGTACCTAATACATCGCCTACTGTAGAGGTAACAGCTTTCGTAGAGATATGTAGAGAAGATGTTGGCCTTGCTCCAGGTGTAATACTAGATTTCAATGCACAAGTAATTGGTGGTGCATCAGGTACTTGGGTCAACATAGATAATATTGGTGATTTGGACTTCTTAAGTGATTTAGATTCAGTAGACTTTACGGGTATTGCAATGGATACCTTTAAGTTTGAATTCCGCACGAATACAGCAATTACTCCTTGTGAGGATGCCAGAGATACAATGTGTGTATCAGTGATTAACTGTACATGTCCATCTGTGGATGTATTAATGCCTCCAACACTATGTAATACAGTTGGTGACATGTTTGATCTTGATGATCTAAAAAATACGTTGGAAGATGTAACATGGACTTCTACAGGAGCCAATATCGTAACGGTTACTGGATCTATGGTAGATCTATCAGGTTTAACAGCGGGTACATACGAATTCATCATGACACTGGTTAATCCAGTAGGTGGCACATGTCCCGAAACTAATACAGCATCATTTATTATAGTAGAAGAAGCTGTAGCTGAGGCAGTGAATAGCTCTGTATGTAATGCTGATACAGGTAATGGACCAACGACAATCGATTTGAATACTACTCTGACAGTTGAAACAACGCCTGGAGGAGAATGGTCAGATGCTACAGGAGCGGTGATAAGCAATATATTTGATGGTGACGGATTGGATCCTACAACAGAAGTGGTATTGACTTATACTGTTTTAGGAACTGACCCTTGTGGAGATATATCAACTGATGTGACTATTACAGTAATAGATTGTAACTGTCCACAAGTAATGATTACGGATCCTGATGTGATATGTAATGATTCAGGTATGATTGATTTAAATGATCAGATCGTAACTACTGAACCAGGGATATGGGTATATGTTTCAGGAGGTACCACTGGTCCAGTTGTCTTAGAAGGTGGAAATGTTTTCAACTCAAACGACGGTATAACTCAGTTGACTTCAGGTTTATACATATTTAACTATGTATTTGATACAGATCCAGGTGGAGATTGTCCATCTGTATTTCCTATCAATATTATTGTATCTAATCAACCAGAAGTGGCTGCAGAGCCTATAGCACCTTGTAACGTGATGTCTGATGTCGGCTCTACTTTTGTAGATCTTACACAGCAAATCTCAGGGGATGTAGGTAATGGAACTTGGACTGCAGAGCCAGGATCAGAATCTATAGACATATCAGATCCTACATTAGTTGATTTTGATGGTCTTGCAATAGGATCAGTTTGGGAATTTACATTTACAACAGCGGCGACAGCTCCATGTGTGCCAGCTAGTGCGACTGTAGTGGTTACAGTAGCTGACTGTGATTGTCCTAATATCAATGTAATGGAACCATCACCTGTTTGTAACTCAGAGACTACAGCATTTGATTTATCTACATTACAAGATCCGATGATAAGTACAGGCGGATGGACAGTTTTAGATCCGATGGGAATGAATGTGGCACTGAGTGGAACGAACCTCTCTTTAGATGGTTTAGAAGCAGGTGATTATTTGCTTACTTATACACTTGATCCAGTACCGCCAGGTAATTGTCAAACAGATAGTACAGTGATTTTGTCAGTGTCAGCTCAAAATTTTGCGACTCTTGGAATGGATCAAGATGTATGTGTAAGTGACGGATCTAATGGAGCTAACTTTATTGATTTCACCTCATTAATAATCGCAGGTGCTACAGATGGAACTTGGGAGGATACTGATGGGGCAGGAGTTACATTCATTGATCTTACAATGGTAAGTTTTGAAAATTTAGCAGCTGACATGGCATTTACTTTCACATATACTGTGACAAGTGATACGCCTTGTATTGATGTTGATTACACTATAGTAATTAATACTAAACCTTGTGAATGTCCTTTGGCCAACCCAATAGATCCAGCTATTGAATGTTCTGATGTTGGGACTGTTAATTTAACTCAATACAATAATGCTTTATTCCCAGGAACTTGGTCATCTGCGGAGTTATCAATCACTGCTAATAGTGTTGATCTTAATGGTGTCGACGCAGGAGTATATATACTTATGTATACTATGGATAATCCAGTAGATGGATGTCAGGATACATGGGAGACATCTATAGAAGTATCTAACCCAGCAAGTGCAGGTATTCCGGAGGAAGCGTTATTGTTCTGTGAAGATGAGTCAGAGATTGTTGATCTCACAGAATTATTAACAGACGAAGACGCAGGAGGAACTTGGATGGAGACATCGTCTTCTACAGGTGGAGCATTTGATCCTACAGGAACATTTGATATCACGGGTCAAGTACCAGGAACCTATTCATTTACTTACAGTATAGTAGGCGATGCGCCTTGTGCTGATGTATCAGAGATGGTAGAAGTAGTGATAGAAGCAGTTCCAGATGCAGATGCAGGCACAGATGAAGTATTGGATTGTATTGCAACATCAGCAATTATCGGAGGATCTAGTTCGACTGGATCAAACTTTACTTATACATGGACAGAAGTAGGCGGCGCCCCAATTGTTGACCCTACCTCAGCGCAGATTACAGTTACTGCCGCAGGAGTTTATACGCTCACAGTTGAAAATACTGAGACTGGATGTAAGAATATGGATGAAGTAACAGTTACCGTTTCGGATGATGTGCCTTCATTCTCGCTTGATTATACTGATGTTACATGTAATGGTGAAGGAGATGGAACGATTACTATTGTCAACCCAATGGGAGGTAATGGAGATTATAGTTATAGCTTCGGTGGTGGAGCATTTGGAACAGAAAGTTCTTTCACTGGATTACAAGATGGTGAGTATATTATCGTGATGGAGGATAGTAGTGGTAGTGGATGTCAATCTACACAGACAGCTACAATAGACGAACCAGGACTTTTAGTTCTAGACCTAGGACCTCCAGTACAGACTAACCTTGGAAACGAAGTTTCGTTTAGCATTGAAGATCAACTTGGCGATTTCGTTATAGATAACATCGAGTGGACTGTAGGTGGTGAGGTTATTTGCTCTAATCCTACATGTACATCTATCATAGTAGAGGCAAGTGAAAATACTAACATTACTGTAGAAGTAACCTATAACGGTGGTTGTATCGCAGATGATTTAACACAGATTTTAGTTACTCAGGTTGTAGATGTTGTTCTTCCTAACGTTTTCTCACCAAACAATGACGGTAATAACGATGTCTTCTATGTAAATAGTGATGACGTAGAAGCTGTAATAAGTATGAGAGTATATGACAGATGGGGAGAATTGGTGTTTGCATCAGAAGAAAACCACCCAGCTAGTGATCCTAGTTATGGATGGGATGGATCATTCAAAGGAGAACCAGTTAATCCAGGAGTATTCGTTTATGTAGTAGAAGTACTGTTTATAAATGGAACGAATGAGCAGATAGGTGGCGATGTAACCATTGTAAGGTAATTTTTAATTAACACACATACTAAGGGAGCTTCCATAATCAGAAGCTCCCTTTTGTGTATGGAGCATGTTGTTGTCAGGCCAAATCCGCTTGAATATTGCCAATTACCAATATATTAACCAAGGCTTACTGTTCATAGCTGAGTATAAATGCTAACTTTATTTTTACAAATTGTGACAAGACATAATAAGTGTATGCTTTTGCGTTCATCTCTGTGTTATTTATTTTGTATTATCACTTTTGATTTATATGTATTTCGAGTCTTTTACTATTTTATACATATTCTAACCTACTATGAACATTCGCCAATCTATAGTTGCATTAATAGTATTTGCTAGCTCAGTAATGACGTTATTGGGGCAATGTGATGTTACTCTTGGTTCATCTATTATAGATAATACAACAGGAACCATAGAAATAGTTATTGATGGCGCGATCAATGATGATCTGTCAAATTTGGATCAAGCGGTATGCGGAGTAGAGTTATTTTTTGAACACGAGAGTATTAGAGATATATCTATTAGTTTAGAATCTCCATCTGGACAAAGCGTTGTTCTCATAGGGCCTGCTACAGGAGCTGGAGGATCGACCCAATTCACCTATTGGGGAGTCGAGTTCGTACCTTGTGATTCCTTAGCAATGCCCGATTTACCAATCTTAGATGACCAGTTTACAACAGAGGATAATTGGGGGATATTTGGTAACTATTCAGGTCAGTATTACCCACAGCAGGGATGCTTAGAAGATTTTAATACAGGATCAGTAAATGGAATTTGGACATTGAGTTTTTCTGATATTATCCAGTTTGACGAAGGTAAAATAGATTCGATGAGATTAATTTTCTGTGATTCTACAAATATCTATTGTCAAGAATGTCTTGTGGATGGTGGAACATTGATCTCGGTAGACTCAGATTTTTGTGAAAGCGATCCAGATCTCAATTTAGATATTGAACCTGAATTTGACAATGAGCCACCTACAGAATTATATAGCTATAATTACTTGATTATTGAAGCAGGAGAAGTAATCGGAATTTCTCAAGAACCTGATCTCTCTGGTTATAGTTTTGGTTCATATCAGTTATGTGGTATTTCTAGTTTGACAGGTCAGACTGATGATATCTTGGATAATGTTGCTAGTACTGATTATGAAGATTTTTTAGAGCTATTGGGTGAAAATAACTATTGTGCCTCAATGAGTACTAATTGTATTTCGATTAATATTATTGAAGTCTTAGATACCATATTGATAGTGGATACTATTTGCTTAGGGGAAGTCTTAATACTCGACGGAACAGAATACTCAGAAACTGGAGAATATGTAGTTAGCTTTAGCCAGGCTTTTTGTGACAGCGTATCTATATTGCATCTGTTTGTAATTGAAAATCAAGCTACCATCATGGCAGATTCGGATGCAATAAGTTGCCTGGATGGAGATGTAATTCTAGATGCTACAGAATCAATAGTTAGTCCAAATACCGTATTGAATTGGTTTAAAGTTGATGATGAATTGGACCCTATAATATCTGGAGATGCTGTGATAACAATCACAGAACCTGGCGTCTACGGGTTAAGCCTTATTTCGGATATTTGCTCTGATACAGCCTATTACGAAATTTTTAATGAGACAAGTATACCTTCATTTGCTTTCAATACGGATACTCTAAGTTGTTATAATCCTTCGGTTATGATAGATATGACATCATCTTTATTTTTGGAAAGCATATCTTGGACAGGAGCAGTAACTTCAAGTGATGAGGATATCGAAGTGATTACAAGTGGTACATATTATGTTCAAGGAATTGCCTTGAATGGATGTGTTGGTAATGACAGTATTTTTATATCAGATAATTTTGATTTACCTATACCGACTATAGATGTACCAAATATTAATTGTGCTCATCCAGCAGTCACACTCACATCTACATTTACAGTAGAGATAGATTCATTAAAATGGACAACTGGTTTTGGTTTTTCTTCGACTGAACAATCTCCAGTTATTTCACAAGGTGGAGACTATTATATTACGATATTTGGAGTTAACGGATGTATTTTCACAGATACTATATCCGTTATCGAAGAGATAGATTTACCAATTCTAACTATTGATGTTCCACTCTTGGATTGTCTCAATCCTTCAGTAGATATTTCGTTATTTAGTGAGAGTGTTTCAGATAGTTTATTTATAAGGCTACCAAGTGGTGAATTGGTTTCTGGAAACAACCTTTCAGTTACGGAGCCAAATATTTATATTGCTATAGCCAAATCTGAAAATGGTTGTATAGATAGTTTAGTGATGGAAGTTATTCAAGATACCTTGGGACCTATTGCTTCGCTATGGACTAATGGACAGATTAATTGTTCGGATACTACAACTACTATTCTTGTGGATTATCAAGAAGATGGGCTGACATTCGATTGGTCAGGAAATTCTATTATCTCTCCTTTTGGTATAGATTCAATTGTCGTTGATGCCGAAGGTACATATGGTGTTGTAATAACTGATTCTGCAAACTGTACAACAACATTAGATACAGAGATACTAACATTTGTTGATTTTCCCGTGGTGACTTCTTTAGTTGATAGTATCAATTGTACACAAGCAACTGCTAATATTACATTAGTAACTCCAGAAAATACAGTTTTGATCACTTGGGATGGACCAACTATTATTAATCAAGATATTACAGAATTCAATACTGAAGTAGCAGGGTCTTACGTAGCTACTGTAACCGCAGATAACAATTGTATAAGCTTACATACTATAACTGTAGTTGCAGACACTTTATATCCTCAAGTAGATATCATGTCCAACGGAGTTCTAGATTGTGATACTGAATTGGTGACATTGACTGGAAGTTCTGATTTGGATGGAAGTACATATGTATGGTCAGATCTAAACGATAACATTTTCTTAGATGAAAGTTTAGAGGTGGGTTTTCCTGGTTTGTACGATCTAGTTATAACCGCACCTAATACTTGTCTGGTTGATACATCCATTATGGTCGAAATCGATACTCTAAGACCGGAGATTACGACTGGTGTAGATCCAATATTTAACTGTGCAGATGGAGAGGTTAATTTGTCTATCGAGACAACCACAAATATCATATCCTATGATTGGAATGGACCTTTAGGATTTGGTTCCGGATTAATGGACCCTATTGCTATTGCACCAGGTATTTATACAGTTACAGTTACTAATGATCTTGGCTGTTCGACTTCTGCAGAGGTTAATGTGATAGACGATACTAAGGGACCGGAAATCATGGTTAGAGATACTTTTGTTACTTGTGATCTATTAGCGGTAAAGTTACCATTAGACACTGATGACGACGAAATAACATACAATTGGGTTGCGCCTGGATTTAGTAGTGATAAACAAAACCCAGAAACAAATATACCCGGTGAGTATATTGTTTATGCCATATCGGATAGGAATGAATGTGTAACTAAAGATACAGTCAATGTTACATATATTGATATTCCCCCAATATTTGATATTGAGTTTGATGATCTCAATTGTTATCAACCTCAGACAACTTTAGTGGCTCTTGATGTAGAAGATGATTTTTCAGCAATATGGACAGACTATAATTTTTTGCCATTGGCTCAAGATTCTTTATTAGTCGAAATGGCAGATTCTTTTTACCTTATAGTGTTAGGTATAAATTCCTGCACCGATACTACATTTGTTAGTGTTGTCGCGGATTTTGAACAACTAGATGTAGAAATATTACTAATAGAGCCCTTTCAGTGTGAAAACACAGATGCAATCATAGAGTTAGATGGTATTGAAATAGAGGCTATGGAAGATTTTACGATTTCATGGACTACGTTTGATGGGAATATAGTATCTGGTGAGGAATCTTTCGCTGCCAATATATCTGGTGAAGGCACTTATTTTCTCAATGTTACTAATAAAGAGAATGGATGTGAATCAATTGATTCTATAACATTAGTGAAAGAAGCGCCATCGCTTGAACAGATAACTATTGAAGGAAATGATCCAAATTGTTTAGGTGCAAAAGATGGGAGTATTGCTGTTGTTGCTATTGAGGGTGGAATTGGTCCATATCAGTATATAGTTGACAATAAAGTGGCACAGTCGGATTCTATATTTACAGATTTGGCTTCTGGCAGCTATGATATTCAAGTTATTGATAGTCTAGGTTGTACTATAGTGATGAGTATAGATTTGTTTGATGGTCTTGATTTTATAGCTACAGCAGAGACCGATACAATGATTATTGTTGGTGATACTATAAATCTTAGGTCGGTATATAATATTCCGGATGAAGAAGTAGCTGCCATTATTTGGACTGCTCATAACTCAGACTATAGCTGTGATGACTGTTTTGAGCCTTTTGTTAGTCCACTTAGAAATACATACTATACTTTATACGCTACCTCGAGATACGGTTGCCAAGATTCATCTCAGGTGCTTATAAAAGTAAATCGCAATCCTAAAATAGAGGTAGCGAATGTATTCGCTCCAGGATTAGAAACTAATGGCTTATTTTATATACAACAAACTAGAGGTATTGAAATGGTATTATCAATGTCTATTTTTGATAAGTGGGCCAGTAGAATATTTTTATCAGAGAATACTCTTCCAGGCGACTCTTCAGTGGCATGGGATGGTACCTACAAAGGCAATTATGTCAATCCAGGAGTATACGTAGTTGTGGCAGAATTACTTTTATATAGCGGTGAGATTGTAACTTATGCAGGTGATATTACAGTTTTAAGGTAGAAAGTATAATATCTATCGATATGGCATCAAATAGTTGGCGTTGGTCTATTTAATTTAAACATATTATTCATTTGTCTTGTCTAGAAAATAACTCGTTTAAAAAAAAGTATTTACTTACTTATAGTAACACATTTACCCTTCCTTTTTTTAGCTTTACGAACATATTTAAAATTCAGTAAAAATCAGATATTTAGCTTTAGGCTGATACTTTGTTTTTACTTTTATAGATTAATAATAGATTCAGTCCCAAACCTAAGCAGCTAATCTGTGGATTCTTGGGTCTTATTTCTAAATAGGCCAATTATGCAGAGATTTTTACGAGTATTTATATTTCTTTCATTATTCATTTTTTCTTATCAGTTATCCGCACAGTCTGATGTGATTGTCACTGTATTCGAAGATGTTAATGGAGATGGATTTGATGGGGGAACTACTATAGGTGGCTTAGCTGCTGAACTCACATTATATGAAGATGCTGATGGTAGTGGTACTGGAGATGGAGGAGAGGAAACAGGAATAGTAGCTGTTGAAGGTGCAACTGGAGTTTATACATTCACAATTCTAGTACCTGGAGCTTTCAATTATATTGTGGAAATCAATGATCAGGCTCCGGCTTACTACCCAACCAGACAGGTAGCGGTTAATCCAGATCCGACAGTATTTGATAATGATAGTGATCTTGATATTATATCTCTTCAGACGCCAGATTTTACCGTCGTAAATGGTATCAATCAAATTAATGTGGATTTAGGGTTAGTGGCTCCGGCTACTGTAGGGGATCTAGTATGGGAAGATTTTGATGGTAATGGTTCGTTTGATGGACTAGATGCTGGATTTGATTGGAATGCTGAAGGCATCATGATCAATTTAACTTCTGTATTAGGGTATACCAATGATTTATTAGGAAATCCGATTGCTGCGGTTAATGGGGGTGGTGGTCTATATGAATTTCAAAATCTACCTCCGGATACATATACTGTAGAATTTACTCAAATTGTCAATAATTGGTATAGAACAGTTGATGGATTTGATAGTACTCCAGATCAAGCAACTGGATTCACAATGAGTTTCGTTTTGGAATCTGGTATGACTAATAATGATCAGGATGCAGGATATATGCAACCTGCTAAAATATCAGATTTTGTATGGGAAGATCTCAATGGTGATGGTGTACAAGATGGTGGAGAGCCAGGTGTAGACTTCGTAGCGGAAGGAATTACAATCGACATCACACTCGCAGGTGGCGCAGCGGCTACAGATCTTGATGGCAATAGTCCACCATTACTTACTGACCTGGGTGGAGGTATGTATGAATTTGATAATCTAGCGCCAGGCGACTACGAGGTTACTTTTGGTGAGATAGCTATGATGTGGTATATCAGTATGCAAAACACTACAGGGGTAGATACGGATAGTGATCCAGATCCAACAACGGGAGTAGCAGATAATGGTGGTGCCGGATATACATTGATGTCGGGTGATACCAATGAAGATGTGGATGCTGGATATGTCCAACCAGCAAAAATATCTGATTTTGTTTGGGAAGATCAAAACGGCGATGGCCTACAAGATGCTGGGGAGCCAGGATTAGACGGAGTGGATATAATGATTACTGACGATCTAGGGGGTGGAGTTACTGATCTAGATGGTAATGCAGTAATAACCTCTACATCAACAGGTGGAGGATTATACGAATTTCTATTATTGCCTCCAGGTGATTATATACTCACAGTGAATACAAATGTACTCACGGATTACTTCCTATCATTACAAGATCAAGCAGGTGCTCCAGGAGACGCTGGTGATGCAGGAAATGATAGTGATGCTGACCAAGTAACAGGGGAGACTCACATAGTTGAGATAGAATCTGATGAACAACAAGAAGATATAGATTTTGGATATTTTAGATCAGGTACAATTGAAGGTAGAGTGTTTCATGACTCTGATGGTAATGGTCAAGATGGTACTGGCGCAGATGCTCCATACGCTGGGATGACAGTACAACTTGCTACTGCAGCGGGTGTGACCCCAGTACCTGATGTATTTGGTGCATTGATTCCGGATCAAATATCAGACGGGGCAGGTATAGTAACATTTAATAATGTGCCTCCTGGAGATTATATATTACTATATAACCTTACTAATCCATGGGAATTTACATATCAAGATCAGTCAGGTTTCTCTACTGATGCTAATGATGTAAATAATGATAGTGATGTAGCTATGGGAGCTGGAAATCAGACTCATACGATTACTCTTGAGGGAGGAGAAATAGATAATACTGCCAGTGCAGGTATATACAAAAGAATGTCTTTAGGGGACTTAATATGGATAGATAATGGAGGTGATGGTATATTTGATGGTACAGAAGGAGGTGCAGTTAATGTGATTATTAGATTGTTATATGATGAAGATTTTGATGGTATACCGGAGACATTATTAGGTGACGTTGTTACGGATATGTCAGGTAACTACTTATTCGAAAATCTTATACCTGGTTATTATCAAGTCGTTGTTTCATCTGTGAATTTTGGTTCAGGTGGCGCTTTAGAGTTTTTCCAAAATTGTGATGGAGGCGGAAGTCCTTTTACAGATAATGATAATGATGGGACTGGAGATGCATTGGCTATGGACGACATTGTAACTATAGTTATAGAACTGTTCTGTGATGATGTTTCAGATTTACCTGGACCAGATGAAAACCTATTTATTGATTTTTGCTTCTTCTTTGATTGTGATGCTTCGACAGCTCCAGACCTATCATGGGAAAACTGCCAACTATCAGATGATAATCCACCGATTTGTAATCTTAATTTGTTAGATAATTACTGTGGTAGTATGAATACTGAAACAAGTTCAGGTGATCAACCAAATCCATTGTGTCCTACTGGTGGGGGACCGCATAACTCATCATGGTTTGCATTTGTTGCCGGAGAAGCAGGTTTCGAGATGGAAGTTGTTCCTTTTAATTGTACTTCAGTCAACGGATTTACAGGAATCCAGGCAGGAGTATATACAGATTGTACTTTTACAGATGCGATTTATTGTGACCCTAATTGTAGCACTGGACCTATTACTGTTGGTGGTCCAGGAACAGAATTAACGCCTGGAGAAACTTATTATTTTTTCCTAGATGGTTGTGCAGGATCTGTTTGCGATTATGAAGTCAATGTCTTGCAGGGAGGAACTCAGTTTACTATACCAAACCCTACAGGTTTATCATGTAGTATTCCCGATTGCGGCCCTGTATGTCCAGGTAGCGAAATTACTTTTACTGTTGAAGGATTAGATATTGATATCGATTATCATTGGACTATTCCTTCAGGTGCAGTGTTAGTCGGTGACGGTGAGCAGACGGGAGATCAAGTGATCACTTTAACAAATGAGATTATACTGGCATTTCCGGATGAAGGAATTTATACAGTATTTTTAGATTACGCTACTAATGAATGTAACGTTACAACAGGCGCATTTATCGATGTAGAAGTGGTGCAACCAGATCCAGAAGATTTTGGTGAATTTACTGTTTGTGAACACGATATGCCATTTGATGATGGAGATACAGACCTTAATGGTAACACTCTAGTAGGATGGAGTAGTGGTCCGTTGACTATGCCAGGTATTGATATCACTTTCACTTATGTTGATCCAGATGGATGTACAATAGAACAGATTATTGACATAATACAAATCGATAATTCTCCAAGAGAAGATGTAAACCTTGCAATATGTGAGTCGGACCTTCCTTACCAATATGATCAATTGACTATAACTGGAAATGGTTCGGGAGGTTATACTAATTTTATTTATACTTTAGTAGATACGCCTGCGGCAAGTGGCTGTGATAGTTTCATTACTCTTACGACTGTTGTTATAGAACATGAACTAGAGCTTGATCCAGAATGTCTTCTCGGTGGGGTTCAGATTCGTGTCAATGATGAAATTACTTTCCCTACTGTACCTAATCAAATTAGTTATCAATGGTATCAAGATGATAACATGAATGGTATGTTTGATTCAGGAGAAGAAGTTACAGATACTGATGGATTTGATGATATCCTTTCTATTGAAGAGAGCGGAACATATTGTGTGGAAGTATCTGTGAGTCACTTTATAGGAGAACCAGGAGAAGCGAATTGTATTTTTACTTATTGTGAAGAGGTAATCATAGAGGATCTTGTACCAGCAATACCTGTTGAGGTGGATTGGTTGACTAACCCATGTGGAGATTCAGGTGCTGTAGAATATATGGTGACCAACGAGGATGATGATGCCGTTGAATATTATATTTGGACAATCATAGATGGTAATGGTTCAATATTAGGTGGTGGTAACTTCCAAGTTAATACAGTAATGGTGGATTGGCTAGGTGGAGCAGGTGGTACATTATGTGTAAAAGCACATAATTCGTGTGGTGATAGCCCTGAGCTTTGTATTCCTATTGCGCCAATAGGATCACCAGATGTGGCTTTTGTTGGGCCTGATGAGGCTTGTCAAGATTCAACTGTTGTAATAGCATTTACGGGGTCTGTAAGTACTTCAGCAGTATACGATTGGGATTTTGGAAATGGAAGTACTTCTACTATGGAGGGACCTCATGACGTAGTCTATACAGTTCCGGGTAATTACTATATAACTCTAACTGTAGATGATAATGGATGCGTTTCTGATGAGGTTTTAGATTCGATAATGATTATTGAAAGATTGCCAGCACCAGTGTTTACGTGTGTTTCTACACCAACATCTATTACACTTACGTGGCTAGAAATTCCTGGAGCCACAGGATATGAGATAACATTATTAGATGGTGTAGCTGGTGTTCAGACAACACCAACAACATACGAGGCGACAGGCGTAACGGTGAGTGATTTCTTCGAGATATCAGTAGCAGCTACTTCCGACGGAGCTTGTGCTATAGGAAATGCGGGAACTGCGTCTTGTTTTGCGCAAGACTGTGATGAACCAGTATTTACATTCTCTCCTACAAGAGATACTATATGCCTTACTACGGATGTAGGATTAGACACGATTTACTTAGATATAGTAGGGGGTACTGCAACCTACACTAATTCATTTGTGGGGCCAGGTATTATAAATGAGGCAGAAGGAGTATTCGATGCAAATGAAGCAGGTGTAGGAATGCATACTATAATCTACAATTATACTGGAGATGATAACTGTATTTT
>Ga0228667_1000103_pt1 | contig 32391 bp, 50 predicted proteins | sample 81DmetaG_FD_182696 | JGI IMG/M metagenome (GOLD analysis project Ga0228667, IMG submission 182696) | Seawater microbial communities from Monterey Bay, California, United States - 81D | ecosystem: Environmental > Aquatic > Marine > Coastal | place: USA: California | collected 2016-10-11 | reverse complement strand
TCTTATGCTCTTCATAATAAAAATGCTTTTCTTCTAAAATATCAGCTATATTTAGAAGTAGGCTATTATTCATTATAGCAGATCCGATTATTACTTGCTCTGCTTCTATGTTCTCGTATTTAGTCATGGTTTATTAATTCATGTATTTCAAAATGTAAATCAAGGTTGTGTTGGAAATTGTCACTTTTTATAATAATAACTTTCATCCCATAAAATTGTTGAGTATTTTTAGAGTCTTTAAGTAATTTTTTATCTACTCCAGCATCATATAGAATATGATACATTGTTCTTTGATTAGTTATTAAAACTAAAGAACTGGGGTTTAAACCTTTTCTTATTAATTGATTTCTGCGATACTGAATATCTGTAAATATAGTCATAATTATTTTAATTTAAGTTGATTTTTTATTTTTTAAAAATGCTGTAAGCCCATTGATGTCCAATAAAAAGAAAGAAGATAGTATTTCTTTTAGATCTTCTTGGCTATGCTCCGCTTGTTGTTCAAGTAACTTACCTAAGCTCCACTTAAAATAAAGAACCTCATCCCCTTGAGTTAATGATATTGTTACAGAGTCATAACCAGTTCCTGTATCTACCTCCATTACAACATTATGATTATCTTGCTTTATTAAGTTACCCAGTCCCTTTAAAACCCTATCTAAAGTTAGGGGTTTTCCTATATTTTGATAAATATTACAAGGATGAATGTACTCTCTATATATTGAATTTCCTTGATAGAATATAGTATTATCCATCTTTATAACCTCTTCTTTTTTTAAAGCTTCCTCATAACTTTGAGCAGCTGGGTTGTTGGCTATTACTAGGCATTTTCTATTATAAAGTTGTGTATTTAATAATTTATTCATAATTAATTTAATTTAAGGTTAATAAATATATTCAATCTCTTTAATTCCAAAACTATCTTTTACAATTTTTCTAATTTCTTGCTTTTGATCTTCTGGCAAATTATTAAGTTTTTCTTTATTTTCTTTCGTTGTGTGAAAACAAGCCAAATTTGAGTTTTTAATACTTATTCTATTAATCAATGTAGCATTTATCATTTTATTGATTAAATCGGTTGTGCGTTGCTCTGTGTTTGATTGAGTATCTATTTCTAGGTATTCTTTCCATGTTTCACCGTTTAAAAATGATATTACTTGTTTTGTGTATATATTTTTAGTATGGCAGTTCTTAATATAAATTTTAGTTCCTCTGATTATATCTTCAAATTTATTTTTAGATAAAAGCTTCTTAAATTTATCTAATGCCTTTTCTTTGTTTCCTTTAGGGGTGTGCAATATTTTGTATTCATTCCATAATTCTTTAAATTGTGATTCTATCAGACTATTTACTTCTTTCTTTTCTTTCTTTTCATTCTTAGTTGTGGTTGATTGTTGTTTGATTGTTGTTTGGTCGTTAGTTGTTGGTTGTTCTATTTGCTGGTTGCTGTCAATTTTTTTATCTTGATAATCGCAATAGTTCTCTACCTTTATAATAGAAAATTTGTTGGTTGTTGTTACTGCTATTTCTTGGCTTAATTTTAACTTATTTAAAGCTGTTTTAATTTGTTGCTCTGAAAGACCAGTTTCCTTTGAAAGTTCTTTTCTTCCTGTCAAAAACTCCCCTCTTTTGATCAAAATACCACGCCAAGTTTTATCTTTAAAATTAGCTTTTAATAATAAATGAATAAAAAGGGTTTTGGTTGGTATATCGTCATACCATTCCCATTCTAAAATTTTTCTTTGTAGCTTTATAAATCCGCTATCTATTAAATTTGTCATTATTTTTAAAATTACCTGTTAGAACCTGATCCTTAATATCGTTTGAGTAATGCGAAAATTGCATTTTTACAGCATCAATAATAATCTCTGCTGCGTTTATTTCTTTTAATTTTGTTAGTATTTTGGCAGTATGCCTACGATGAAGTCTATTAACTTCTTGAATTTTATTTTCCATATTTAAACTTATTACTTAATTACTTGGACAACCCCATTACGAGGCGTCCGTTGTTAAATTGTTTTGTGGAACGATTTTAACATATCTTATTATTAACCTGTAATTTTAATTGTCAAGAGAATTTTAGACATAAAAAAAGCCGTAGTCTATACAGGCTATGGCACACCTAATAAAAGGCGTGTGTTATTTTAAGGGGGGCTGTAATCAACTAAATTTAACTATGAACTAATGGACATCGTGAAATGAGTTTCCCCCCTTTGGCTTGAAGTGAAAAAAGCCAGATCCATATTACGAAATGACTTTTATTTGTCAATAGTAAATAAAAAGTTAAAAAAATACTTGACTAATACAATTTAATGTTTTAAACTAGATTTTGTAATTAATTAAATTTAAAAATAATGACAAACAGATTAAACATATTAAAAAACTCCTTAGAAAAGAAAAAAAAAGTTTTAGATCAAAGATTTAAAACGCATTTTGACGATGTTAAGAGCGGAAACGGTCAGCCAATGAATGACAAAAGAAATGGAGCTACTACTCTTAAACGATGGGATAAGCAAGAAGAAGCTATTAGGAATCAAAATAAAGAAATTGAAAAAACTAAGAACGCAATCGAAAGGGAGGAGTCAAAAATAAAACATTGTGAAGCTGTTAATAAAGAAATACCAGAGCCAATTTTAAAATTAGTAGGATCTGGAGAATTAGCACAGTGGAGAAAGTTCCCTAATAGATTTTTTGTTACAGGAGTTAAAAGTGGTCGTATTATATGGGATATAAAAAAGCAAAAATTATTATGCAGTCATATCGCAGAAATACCAGACGATCAGTATGCAAAATTTAGGGATATATTTAACAACTTAAAAAAAGAATTAACTAACTTAAATTAAAAGTAAATCAAATAAATAATCATGAAATATAAATTAACTAAAAATAAAAAAACTATTGGAGATGTTACCTTGTACCAAATCGAAGCTTTAAAAGATTTCTCAGATATAAAAAAAGGAGATCTTGGAGGTTGGATAGAGAAGGAGAGTAATTTAAGTCAGCAAGGCGACTGTTGGGTTTCTGGTGATGCTAGGGTTTATGGTCGTGCTATGGTTTGTGATAATGCTCAGGTTTATGGTCGTGCTTGGGTTTATGGTCGTGCTATGGTTTGTGATAATGCTCAGGTTTCTGGTGATGCTTGGGTTTATGGTCGTGCTAGGGTTTATGGTGATGCTTGGGTTTATGGTGATGCTAGGGTTTCTGGTAATGCTAGGGTTTCTGGTAATGCTAGGGTTTCTGGTCGTGCTATAATTACTTAAATTAAAAAAACTATGACAAACAAAATTCAAGCAATTAGACAATTAAAATATAATTTGTTTTATATTCACAAAATAGACTTCCATGATGAAGGGAGTCTTGCAGATCTAGCAAGGTTAAGCCCTTTTAGATTCTTTTTGGTTAAGTTATTAAGTAAATTTATATAATTATGACAAATGAAGTTTTAACAAACAGTAAAGATATGATAAAATATATCCTAAATAAAACTAATGAGAAATCACTATCTCTTAAAATTGATAATCTTATTAAACAATGTTATTATAATATAGTTGAATACGAAAAGAAAGAGGTTGTTTATTCAGTGTCTATTTATCAATTTTTACAAGAATTTCATAATTACTGCATAGAAAGAGAGTTAAGGTCGATTTTTAGCAGAACTAGAGCAGCTATTGTTCGCTATAATAAGATTGAATATTTAGGCGAGTTATTAAGTATGACGGAATCAGATCTTCTGAAAACGTCGAACTTTGGAAGAAAATCTCTTAATTTGTTAAATGATTTTTTACAAAACCATTTTTCAATTAATGGACTTAGTTTTGGAATGAGATTTGATAAAATCATAATTGAGAAACATAAACAACTTAAATTAAAAAAATACTTGACTAATAAATAAGCACTATTTAAACTAGATTTTGTAATTAATTAAATTTAAAAGTAATGAAAATAACAACACAACAACAATTAGACGATTTAATCGCAACAGCTAATAAATCAAATACAATAGTTTTAGATGAGGATCTAGAAATAACTTTTGATTGCAAAATCCCTTGCAACATCAAAGCTCACGGCAACATCGACGCTCACGGCAACATCACCGCTTGCAACATTGACGCTTTCGACATCACCGCTTTCGACATCGACGCTCACGGCAACATCACCGCTTTCGACATCGACGCTCACGGCAACATCAAAGCTAAAAATATAGAATATTATGCTTTTTGTATAGCTTATAAATCTTTGAAATGCGAATCTATCGCAGGAGCAAGAAAAAACTCTTTCCATAAATGCTTAGATCAAGAAATTGAAATTACAAAAGAAATTAAACTATGAAAATAACAATATCAAAAGAAATTAAAACCGAAGAATCGGCAAAAGAAATATCAAGATTAACTGCACCTTTATATTTAGAGAAAATGGACTACTTTTTAACCCAATGCCCAAAATACGAAAAAGAATCTATCTTATGCGTATGGAAGATTGAAAGCCCGACAAAACAACAGGCAGAAGATATAAAGGAGCTATTTATTGATAGCCTTATATTAACTCAATTATAATAATCATGAAAAAAATAAAAGTTGGCGATAAAATTCAGAAGTACATAGTAACAGAAGAATTAAAAGAAAGAAACCAGAAAGGAACTAAAAGATTTAAATTTCAATGTACCTTATGTAACACAACAATAGAAACTAGTCCTTATACCATAGTCCAGAGGATCAATAACTGTTGCATAAAAGGAGACAAAGATAAGGTCGGAGAAACTAAAATAAAATCATTTAAACTACCAGTAAAAATAACAAATAAGAATATTAAAAATCTAGCCTTATATTTACAAGATAAACTACCTAAACTAAAAATAAGAGCCTGCAATATAAAATTAGCAGATGCGGATTTACCACCGAGATTAGTAGATCTTAATGGATATTCTAAGGTTGGACGAACAGAAGTTAAGGACCATTTTCTAAAAGTAAACGATAGAACAATAGAAGGCGGGGATATTGTTTTTATTGAAAAAGGAAAATTAAAATCAAGAAAAGATTAAAAAAATACTTGACTAATAAAAATTACTATATTATAATTAATTATGTAATCAGCTTAAATTAAATTAATTATGGCACTAAATAAATATACAAAAAAAGAGGAAAAGATTATTGAGCTTTTAACTAAAAAAATTGCATTAAGTGAAAAAGCTATTGAAGCAAAACTTACTTCTGAAAATAAAGGCAGTGAAATTATAGAAAAGTTATTTGAAAGAATAACCTCGATCATGCACGAATCAGTAAAAAGAACTAAATATTAAAATTATGACAGAAAAGAAATTAAAAGGTGACTCTATATTTGCTAAATTAAGCAGCATAGATATAAAACCCAAGATAAAACAAAAACAAAAACTATCATATATTTCTTGGGCGGATGCTTGGAAAGAGGTTTGTAAAATATACCCAGATGCAAAATATGAAATAATAAAAAATGACAATAATTTACCTTATTTTAAAAGCGATGAGGGTTATATGGTTTTTACTAAAGTATCTATAAGTAACCTAACTCATGAAATGTGGTTGCCAGTTATGGATGGAGCTAATAAGTCAATGAAGAGTGAAAAATATTCTTACGAAGTCAAAGACTGGGAACAATCAAAAAAAGCAGGTAAAGATATTATGAAAACTAAATTTGTTGAATCTGCAACAATGTTTGATATTAACAAATCAATAATGAGGTGCTTAGTAAAAAATATAGCTGTATTTGGTCTTGGTCTATCTTTGTATAACAAAGATGATATTAAGGATGATTGGGCGACCATCTCTATTGAAGAATATGAGAAATTAAAAAAGCTATTAGATGAGTCTGGAACGGAAGAACATAAATTTTTAGAGCATTTTAAGGTAGATTCTTTGGAGGAATTTAAGGCTAGTGATTTTGAAAAGGGTTTAGGTATGTTAAAAATTAAAATAAAAAATAAAAATGCAAGTAATTAAAGATATTGAGCAAGGTTCTCAAGAATGGTTGCAAATGCGATTAGGTGTTGCGACCGCAAGTAATTTTGACAAGATTATTACTTCAACAGGGGTAGAAAGTAAGGCATTAAAAGATTATGCTTTTGAATTAGCTAGTGATAGCCTTTTAACAGAGCCAGAAGTAGGTTTTCAGAGCGAGGCTATGATTAGAGGTAATGAGTTAGAAGAAGAGGCTAGAAGTTATTATTCTTTTGTTACTGATAATAAGGTAGAAGAGGTAACATTTATTAAAAAAGATAATATTGGTTACTCCCCTGATGGTCTTATTGGTGATAATGGATTGATTGAAATAAAATGCCCATTAAAGAAAAATCATTTAAAATATTTAATTGATAATAAGCTACCCACAAAATACAAGGCACAAGTGCAAGGGGGTTTATATATATCACAAAGAGAATATTGTGACTTTGTATCTTACCACCCTTTATTTAAAGATGAAAAGAAGATGCTTGTTATTAGAGTGGAAAGGGATGAGGAATTTATTAAAAAATTATCTGATCTATTGATTAAAACAATAGAATTAAAAAACAGCTTACTAACCCAACTACAATAAAATGATAAAAAAGCAGGAACTAAAAGATAAATTAGAAACAGCTAATAATTTAGTTGAGAGGTTTTCTGGACTCTATAAGAATCAAAAAACAATACCAACTAAAATTACTAAGCAATTTTTAAAAAACCTAAAATCAAAAATTAATGAGTAAACTAACGGAAAAAGTAGGAAAAAAGATTAGTTTTTTTAGAAAGAAAAAAAAACTAGATCAAACTAAGTTGGCTGATTCAGTTGGCTTAAAGTGTAAACAAACTATCTCCCACTATGAAACAGGGAAACACTCTCCGTCTTTAGATAAGTTAAATGATATTGCGGTGGCTTTAAAAGTTAAATTAAAAGATTTACTGCCTTAAATTAATGCTATTACAGCATATAACCCTATAGCTATAAATATATAAGAGGCTACCATAATTAATTGATTAGTTAATATGGCGGTTATACTAATTAAGTAATTTTAACATGCAAGAAAAAGAGCTGATAGAAAATATTAAATTCTATAAATCTGATAGCTTAAATATGGAAATTTCCCAACTAAGTCAATATATTAGATCATTGACAAACAAAGGAAAAGAATTTTATTTAAAAGTTTATACAGGGCAAAAAACCCACCCGCAATTAAAGGCTTTTTATAGTGCTAGAGATCAATTATTGCCACAATATAACCAAAGAGAAAGAGAGAGGGGGGAATCAATTTTTTGTAAAGAGCAGTTTAAATATGCACTTAAAATTGTTGGTAAATGGCATGTTGAAAAGAATAATCATTTTATCCCTAAATCCTTTGATAATATTAGTAAAGATGAAATGATGGAGGTATTGGATAATATTGATAAATGGGCCATGATTAAAGGGTTTTCTCTTAGTATTAGTAGGGAGCTAATGAATTTAATAAAATAATTATGGAAATAACATTGCTTGATCTTCCAAAAATATCTACAAACAAGATTTACGCAGGAGTTCATTGGAGACAAAGAAAACAGCAGAAAGATCAATATTTGATATTAACAAAATATGAAATGAAGAAGCTGGATAAGATAGAAAAAAAGATTGAGTTAGAATTTATTTTTTATTTTAAATCTAGGGTGCTTGATTCTTCTAATTGTTCTTATATGGGAAAACTCCTTGAAGATTGCCTTGTTGCTCATGGAGTATTGCAAGATGATACTATTAAGTATGTTGGTAAAGTTAGTTATCAAAGCTTAAAAGGAGATCAAAATAAAACTATAATTAAAATTAAATAATAAAATGAAAGTATTAGTAGCTTGTGAAGAATCTCAAAGGGTAACAATAGAATTTAGAAAGTTAGGAATAGAAGCTTATTCTTGTGATGTACTGAATTGTAGCGGCGGTTATCCCGAGTGGCATATAAAAGGTGACGCTATAAAAGAAGCTTATAGTGGTAAATATGATATGATGATTGCACACCCTCCCTGCACTTATTTAAGTAATGCTGGAGCAAGGCATTTATACCCTAAAGGTATATTGAACCAAGATAGATATGAAAAAGGGCTTGTGGCTAAAGATTTTTTTATGAAGTTACTAAACGCACCTATTGAAAAAATCTGTATTGAAAATCCTGTGCAAAGTAAAATATTTAATATACCTAAATATAACCAAGTGATAGAGCCTTATTATTTTGGTGATCCATTTAAGAAAAAGACATGTTTGTGGTTGAAAAATTTACCACCATTAGAATCAACAGACATTATAAATAAACCACAAAGCACCAAGATAGCTGGTAATTGGTATAATAAAGGCGGTAAAGATAGGCAAAAAAACAGATCAAAGACTTTCAAAGGTATTGCAAAGGCAATCGCTACTCAATGGGGTAAATAAATGAAAAAGAGGGCTAGCAAAGAAGAAAGGATAGGAAAGACAGTTAGAGAGTTAGAGAGTTATATTTTAAATAATACATAATGAGATATGATTTATTCGGTTACCCGATAATACCAGAGAATATAAAAAATCTTAGAGTGCCTTATATGGGGTCTAAAAATAAGATAGCTATTGATCTATTAAGAAAGATGTTAGAAGTAAAGCCACAAGCAAAATATTTCTTTGATCTTTTTGGTGGTGGTGGCTCAATGTCTTTTACCGCTTCACAAATAGGCTTAAAAACTCATTACAACGAATTACAAACCTCTTTAGTTAAATTTATAGATTATATATTCAATAGGCTTGAAAAAGGCTTAAAAGGGCAATATGGATTATTCCCTGATGATTTTTATAATTTTATAGATCGTAAAGAGTTTATGAAGCTAAAGACGGAAGATAGTATAAAAGGGCAGTTCGCTAGGATATGCTATTCTTTTGGCAATAATCAAAAAGATTATTTATTTGGAGATATAGAAAAAACAAAGCACTTAGCTCATGATGTAGTAATGTTTAAATGTGAAGAATCTTTAAAAGAGCTTAATGGTTTATTAAATACCAATATTAAAATAAGTAATTTACCCACTTGGAATCTTAGAAGATTGGATTTTATGAAGCAAATTAAAGATAGAAAATATCACGAGTTGGAGCGGTTGGAGCAGTTGGAGCGGTTGCAGCAGTTGCAGCAGTTGCAGCAGTTGCAGCAGTTGGAGCGGTTGGAGCCGATATTTACCACCTCTAATTTATCTTATAAAGATATTAAAATTAACACGCCACCAGAAGAGACTATTATATATCTTGATCCGCCTTATAGAAATACAGTCAAATATATCGAGGGCAAAGACTTTAATTATAAAGAATTAGATCAGTGGTTTTTAGATAATAAATATACTTGCTTTATGAGTGAATATAATGCACCGCATAAAGTTATTTTTGAGATAGATAAATTAAGTTTGATGGACAATTCTCAAGAAAAAAAGAAAGTGGTTAAAGAAAAGTTATTTTATAATAATAATTGACAATAGAAATATCTAAATTAGAATTATCTACTGTTAGTCGGTAGTGGTAACAAGGGTTGCCACTATTCGGATTACCTAATGATTTTGATTACAAAGTTATCTGGCAAAACTTCTCTTAGATTCTTAAGAGTATGTCTCGAATTTAAAACAGCTAATTCATCATTTAGAAAGCCCCACGAATCCCCAACTAATATGCAACCTCTAGTATGCTCTTCTATATTGCCATTATGAATTAATATCTTTGATCTATTAGGCACATCTTGAAGCTCCCAAACATCTGGATATTTTGCACTAGAATATTTTTTTACCTTATAATCTCCTTCTGGAATTGCAGAGATATTTCTTTGATTGTCTAAATAGGGATTTTCCAAAGTGTGAGCAATGCCAACACCGTTAAAATATAATCTGCCTAAGATAGCTTTATTGCTTAATACTGATCTCCTAAGAATTACTTTCATTCGCACCAATTAACTTTTTGCTTAGTTTTACCATAGTAAGGATAAGCCAAGCCAGCAACCATTAACTCCTCGCCTAGATTATGACCATCGTAAATGATCTCGCAAATTTCTCTATGATACTTGCCATGCAAGCAGTCATGAGCGATTATTTCAGTTGCATTAGATAGCTTATCTTTAACAAACATTTTTGCTAATAAGGCTTTTCTTTTTTCGCATTTGTTTTTCGTCCTTATTTCTGGTGTGTCTATTCCATAGATTCTGATTGATCTTTTTTTGCAGAAATAGTCAATTCTGCAATCAAGATCAAGGGTTACTGTGTCGCCATCATAGTTGCGGATATATTTACCACCAAAGGAGGTCGCGTAACCCTCGCAGGATAAGACAATTAATAATAATATAATACTGAATATTTTAGTCATTAGAAATATCTATTATAAACTAAGCCAAAAGCATTTTTAAAGCCTAGCTCGTTGTTACGGTCGAACCAATAAAGGCCATAATAATTCTTATCTCTAAATAATCCAGCACCTAGCCCTTTAAGTAGTGCTGATTTTCTAGTGGTTACTCCGTTATATTTATCATAAACATTAGCATTTGATAGGGCAAGTGATGATGACCACCTGCCGAATCTTGACATAAAGGAATTTCCTAATGCACAAGTGTCATTTAGGGCTTTTCTTTCTATATGACCCTCTAAATATCTAATCTTAGTTGATTGCTGTAATATTCGGTTAGTAGTGCAACTTACAAAGCTATTGTCTTTAAACATAGTCAAACCTACATGACCGCCTTTCAAGTGGTCGCTTAGCCTTCCTATATGCTCGTTCTTATTGATTTGAGTATTATCTGTGTTGTAATAGGTTATTGATTTACCTATAAAAGGTTTATATTCTGCACTATAAATCTTGTCAGATAAGGCTATTGCCGATATAAGTATTATAAATAAAAATATTCCATAAATTATATTAGCTTTCATCGCACTTTTTTAAATAAAATTGCTCGTTGTGGTTTAAGTTTTCTATATCTAGAACCTTCAAGTTTTCCATCAGCTCTATTTTAGCTAATAAAGAATCTGGTAGTGGTTGGTAAATATCGCAAAAATTATTTACCTGAATTAGTGCTATCCTTTTTTGCTTTACGCAACTGCTTAACAATATCAGGAGCAGACTTCCCAGTAATAGATTTTTTAATATCATCGCTGATCTTTTTATTTTCATTATGCTCTTTTATTTCGGTTTCTAAGATTATATTATTTTCCTCTATTCTATCTAAATAATTCTTTTTATTAGCAACTGACTTTCCTTTAAAGTAAACACTTATTAAAGCAATAATACCACTAACTATTCCTAAAATGTATTTCATTTCCTAAATCCTATTTTTTCCAATACAGTTGACCCATGTAATCCGCCTAAAAATAAAAACATATTAAAAACAGAGTCATCTATTTTGGTAAAAACATTTTCAGGCAATATACCTTTTGAAAACAAAATGATATTTATTATATAAATTAATCCGCACATAAGATAACCAATAATAGGGATTATTCTTTTTGTTGATAAGCTGCCTAAATGATCTGAAAAAAATTCTTTTGTTTTACTCATAATTTAAATTAGATTGCAATCATTTGTAAGTTTAGTAAGCTTACTGATAATGTCAAGAAAATATCCTTTCAATATAATTACTGATCCTATCCCTGTAATAATAGCATAGATTAAGGCATAGATAATAGCGAATAGTTGTAGCGAGCATATCAAGCCCCTAAAAAATATTCTCCCTTGCCTTCTATGTTTATCAAAATAAGAAAACATAGGAACTACTAAAAACTCCTTAACTGTTTCTTTTAGGTCCTCTTTCATTTCTTAGTAAAAGCCTCCAACATTTCATGTGTTCCTTTTAAGGAATGTACGCAGTCTTTCATTTTTGACAGATCTTCTTTTATTTTGACCATATCTTTTTCAAAATCCTTATATCTTAAATCTGCTTGTTTTCCATTTTCAATCAAAACTTCTAACTTCTTATTAAAAATTTCATTAATATAATTTTCATACCTCTTTTTTAAACTTAAAGTAAGTAAAACAATAGCTAATGTAAATAAAAATAGAAATATTAGGTGATCTGAATTATTTAAGATTTTTATTATGGTTCCTGCTTCGTTCATCATAGTAAATCTTTAATAAATTTCGCGGTCTTGCTAAGAATTTTATGTCCTTTTTGGTTTTCGCATTTCTGATTTTTCGGATCAGTATTAGAAAGAATATTAGCATAAATTATATTAGAATTTTCCTTAACAACGACCACACTTGCAGATCTAGGGTTAATATCTGTCCTTTTTAGTAGTTGGTTAATTAATGGTATATGTTCAATAGCTTTGATGCTAGGGTAATAAACAGGCTTTGTATCTTTGAAAGAATGGATAAAATCAAGACTTAACTTATCGTCAATATCTATTGACTTAGACCAGTTTCTATTAAATGTTTTAGTCGGTGTAACTTTCCAACCTTTACCAACAATAGGCATCCAGCCATATTGCTCAATCATTGTAGCTTTTTTTGACCCTGTATTAGTTAAGTGGTCTTTAATGTCAAAGAGGCTTGAATAATAACCTACGCCACAATATTTAATATCCTCCTGCAAAACCTCTTGAATCTTTGCATTATTAACATTATGTACAGAAATAGACCTTCCTTTATCAAAATAATTCAAGGCAGCCATAGACCCAAAGATTATTGCACAAATTAATAATGATATATCTCTTATATTATTCCATGTCATATTTAATTACTTTACATTTAGGCAACCAATGAATAAAAGATTCATTTGGGGTAAATAATCTTGGCAAAGTTTTAAGCCTCATTATGTTATAAAAGCCCATATTAACATATTTAGAGCAAAAAAATTCATCAGTAGTTGGCTCTTTGAACCATTTTTTTCTTAGCTTCTCTGGTAGCCAGTTTTCAAACCAAGATATAACAGCTTCTGTAATGCTATATTTTCTATTAAGGTGAAGCTGATAATCTCTTTTTAACCTCTCTGACTCGTCAGAAGAAAGGGGATTTTTCAATCTCAATATTATTACTTTAGTATCCCCGCTATTGACAGATAGTCTAAAATTTACAGGTGTTTTTATGGTACCCTTTTTAGAACTGTCCCAATGGGCTTTTGCTAATGATTCATAGATATATCCATCAACATAAACGCCCATATGCTCAAAGCTATAATCTTTCTTACCAACTGTAATAGATTTTCTCCTGACAGCTTGAATTAAGAACCTTATAGGAAATTTCCATATGTTCTCGCTTGTCAATTTGGTTTGATAATATAGCTGATCTCCGTTTTGTAGTTTCATTATTAGATTAATTTATTATATAATGTTTCTATATCTGCATCTGTTTGATCAGCAGTTGCACCTGTTTCTATGCCGTCTAGTTTAGTTTCGTCTGTAACTGTAAAATGCTTGTTGGTTGCTCCTGCTGTTATATCGTCTAAGGTGTTAGATGATTTTTGGAATGAATCAATAATTATTATTTTAATAGGTGAGTTAGGTGTTCCTGAAATTTCAAATTTTAATATTTCATTTCTAGGAGGTTGTAAGGAAATTTCTATATTTCCAGATGTATCATTAAAAATTTCTTTTGGTGTGTTGCTCATAAGTCAAAAGTTAATTGGTTGTCAAGTAAATATCCTTGAGTAAAATCGTAACTATTAATATCCTCAACACTAGACAAAGCTTCAATCGCTTTTATATGAGTTCTGTATTGCTTAAAATTAGTCTTGGTAATATTAAATACAGCGTACTTAAATTGCTTAAGCTGTGATAATTTAAGAGGCAACCATACACCAGTTGCTATTTCCCATTCAAAAGTAATCTCATTATGAGGTTTACCTGTTACATCAGATTCATTTTCTAAATCATCTATAATTTCATTAAACCATTTTCTACTTGTTTCATAATTGGTACTTACTTTGAAAGTGTTATTAATAGTCAATATTCTTGTTTCGTCTGATTCGTGGAAAGCCTCCAATTCCTTGATCTTATCGTTCTTAGCATTTTGTAGGTCTTGATCATTTATATAAGTTTGAAACTTTGGTAAAATATTACCATCTGAATCAAGACAATTTTCCCAGTCGCCAATTCTCATATTTTTACCGAGATCACCTCTTGCAATCTCGCCTGTTATTTTATTTCTTGAAATATCCATACTTTTTTTATAAAAATTACAGTTGATAATCTACCCATCCAAAACAGAAAATCTGTAAATTCCAAGTCCCAGAATCAGTCGCCCTATACTGAATAGTAGAACTTGTATCGGAATAGATAGAGAAGTTATTCATTGTTTTACCTGTAAAATCGGCCCCCCTACCATCTGCACCAATAATAACTTCCGTATCCAGATTTTTATCTTTAGCGAAAACAGTTGGAGACTCGTAAGCTGTAGCATTAGTTTGAATATGACAACCCATCAAAACAGATGTAATTAATCCGTTGGGGCTTGTAACCACTAGATCGGTTAATGATGTAGGAATTGAAGAGCTAATATTTACTTCTGTAATTTTTGTTTTTAAAATAAATTCTTTTCCTCTCTGAACAAATAGTATTATATTACTACTATTATTAGTTATTATTGATCCTACCCTTGTTTTTTTAGTATAACCACTTGGTAAAGTAGGTGATGCTAAAGAAGTTGAGAAAAGAAAATCCGCTGTTTCTGTTGTAGGATTCCATATAGCGAAACAATGATAGGTTGTATCTGCTGCAACCGTCCCCGCATCTAAACCACCTGCATTATCTCCTGCTACCCAAGAAGAATCAATTTGTTTAGTTAATGCTGTTGCTACTGTTTGACCCGATCCGTCGTCAAAATTAAAATTACCAGCGGTAAAATCAATATCATGATCTGAATCTGTACCATTTGAGATTGTTATTTGATCTGGTAATAATGATTGACCCTTTGTTGTAGTGGTGGATATATCTTTATTAGCCCATACTGGATTGGTTCCGTTTGATTGTAGGATTTGTCCAGCAGTTCCGACTGGTAATCTTTCAGCTTCGCCACTACTATTACCTTTGATTAGATCACCTTCTGTTGTTATTACATCTTCTTGAGCATCTAAAGTTGTTCTTGCTTCACTTGCGTTATTATCATCTAGTAAAGTTTTAGCGTAATCTGTTACTGGTGCTATTCCTACATCTGCAAGGTTTTTAGCTATTAGATCGTCTCCTGCACCATTTACAACGATTGCTTTATTTGCATTTGCAACACTAACAGGCATATTTACCCCTGTTAAGTTAGAGCTTTCTGGTAATAAGATCGCCCTGTTTACTGCCTCATCTTGCTCTCTACTAATTAGAGTTAGTTTATCTACCGTTCCCTCGTGAGAATCAGCAGGGAATTTATCAGTTCCTATATTGATATAATCTGTTGATTGAGTTCTAGGAATTGAGCTTAAAAAAGTTATAGTTTGTGTTGCTGTTGGTGCTGTGGTAAATGTTACCGTGCCTAGTCCGTTTTCTCCTAATTGCACAGTATAATCTACCCCCTCTTGCTGTATAGTGTCAATATTGTTTTCTGAAAGAGTTACCTCTATTGTGTAATCTCTGTTTAAAACTTGGTTCGACTCCTCTAATACAATGAAAGTAAAATTATAAACGGTTGCTATTCCGTTTCCTGTGTAGCTGTTTCTAGTTTGTGATGTTGTTTCTGCTATAGTCATTATTTAGTTATTAAAGCTTGTTCTAACTCATCAAATATTTTACGGAGATAAGTTATATTTTGCAAAGGAATATTTCTTCTAATAGTCCTTGCATCTGATTCTGATATTTCGCCCCTACTTATCATTGAAAGAATAACACCTGCATCATTTACTAATCCAAATGATGGACCTGCTAAAGTACCTGCTAAATTTCTTGACTGAAATCTTGATAAAGGCTTGTCAGTTAATAGAGAACCTGCCCCAAGTCCAACTTTATCCATAACTCCGTTTACTTCCATTATTACTGGAATTAAACCTGATCTATCTAAACCCTCTGTAATCCAAACTTCTGGATCGTCTGAAATTTCCCTTCCTGCTGCAACCGATTTTAAATAATAAACTAGCATCCCTGCCGCAATAGCTGAAGTAAAGCCTAACACTGCCGCCGCATCTTTTTGTTGCAATCCTGCAATTAAAACTTGTTGATGAGCCGCTAAACTGAAAGATTTAAACTGCATAATTGTTTTACCAACTTCTGTATTCATAAATAATGGCACATCTCCTACTCCTTTTGTTACAATAGTTCTTTCTACATCCATATTTAAAGCATTTTGATATAATCGTAACGCGTCTCTATTACCCCACTTTTCAAGGTTAGCAATGGGAAAACCTTTTTCATCAAAAGAATGTTTTTTGATCTGGTCTTGTAAAATGCTAATATTATCTTTATCAATACCAAGAAAAGCCATATAAGTTCTTTCTTTCTTTTTTATATTATCAAAGTTTCTGATATTAGTTATTAACCTCTCTTGAGTAAGCATTGAGGCAAAGCCTTTTTGGTAATTATTCCAATAATTTAACCCATTTAATTTACTAAAATTTTCCGCAAAATAATCCATCATTACTGAAAATTTAGAATCTCTATTATAAGGATTATTTAAATCTGCCATTACCGCTGTTCTTTGTCCTAATATATTTTCTTTATATTGTCCCGTCAATCCTGCATCTTTTGCTGATAATTTAACTGCTTTTACATTAGTAATTAATGTTTTTAATCCTTTGCCAAATACTCTATTTAAACCATGTACTGTATTATGTCTTGTTATGTCTGCGATAGAAGAAAAAACTACTCCACCTAGTTTAGTCACGTAATTAAGAGTTCTTACAGCTTGTGTCCCTTTTGTAAAAATACCATCTGGATCACTACTTCTATATTGCCCTCTCAATACATCTCGCAAAGTTTCTATTGTTTTAATATCTTCCTTTTCTTGTTTATTTAATTTTTGTAATTCTTTTTCAGTTTTTGCTTTTTTTCTTAATTCTGTGTATTCTTCGTTTATTTCTCTTATTTGTGTTTCTAAATTTACATCTCCAAATCTTCTTTTAATTTCTACATCTGTTGCTAATGTTCTTGTGTAAGATTTAGCAATTCTTGTAATATCAGTATCAAGAAATGGTCTTAACTCCTCATCTGTTACAAATGTTAATACTCTTTCTTTTGCTGGTCCTCTAACTCCAATAGCTATATCATAAGGCATACTCGCACCCCCTTTTCTTTCTACTCCCCTTATTTTATCATAAACACTATTTACAATATCATCTATAAATTCCTCCCCTGCAAAACCTGATTTAACATCTTGTAAACCTTTTTCAATTACTGATCTAAAATTTTGTAATCTTGCCAATTCTTCTGGGTCAGTTGCTTTTGCAATTTGTGAGTCAATATCTTTTAGTTTTGTATCGTCAATTTGTTTACCAAATAAAATTTGATTTTTACTTTTTTGATCTTCAAATAACTTTTCTAGTCTTTGCTTTTTTGCTTTTAATTTGAATAACTCGTGTTTTGCTATGGAGTTCGATAATTGTTTTTTTATCGTTTTTGTTGTTATTTTACTTGTAATTAAATCGGTTTTTTCAGTTTTTATATCTACTTGCTCTACACCTCCGCTTTTTCCTATTTTTTCTGCTTCAATTATTTTATCTATATCTATACCTAATTCATCTATTTCTTGTAAAAAATTATTTGCATCTTCTAATTCTAGCACTTTTTCCATATCAAATTCACTAAATCTAGAATTGCCTGCTAACTCATCGTCAATAGCTTCTAATAAGTCATTAATTTCTGGTCTCTCGATATGCTCTGGAAAATATCCGTTTTCCCACAATCTTTGAGTAGCACTATCTAAAGTAATATCTTTGTTTATTTTTTGGATTTCCCCATTTTCATTTTTAATTGTGTTTGTTGATATAGCTTGCTTCCTTAATAATCCAATGTGAGTTTTGTTTGTAATTCCCATATTAGCAAGCTCTCCTCTGTCGTCATAAACTCCTCCATTTTGTCTTAGATATTGCAGTATTGATTTTGGTTTTACTGTTCTTAAAGTTTTTTTAGCTTCTTTGTAAAATTTTAAATAATTTAGTAATTCATCATCTGTAAAATTTTTTTTTGCTCCCTTTCTCGCTTCTTGCAATTTTGCTTTTTTAGTCTTGGATATTTTATCTTCTATTTCTGCTATTCTTATGTTTATTTCTCCTACTTGACTAATAATAGCTTCTTCTTTTTTTCTAAGTTTACCTTGTAACTGTGGGATTAATCTTTCTTTTGCACCTTTTCTGATCAGATTTTTAAAATCCTTTTCTTGTGAGATAATTTTTTCTGTGTTGTATTTTCTCATTAAATAAGAGGTTGCTGTTTCAACCTTAACATCTCTTGGCAATAAACCTTGCTCAATAGCTTCTTCTTTTAATGGGTCAAATACTTCTTTTCTAAAAAGCCTTGCTGTTGCTTCTACTTCTGGAATATCTGATTTATCACCTCTAATCATCGCTAGAGACACTTCATCATAAAACTTATCTATACCTATGTTAAAAAATCTTTTCCCCCCACCTACTCCTTTTTGCTTTGCATACTGTTTATAATTATTTATTGCACCCTCGATTGCTGTTCCTAACCCTGCGTCATATTTTTTTATCGCTATTTCTGCCGAAGCATCCGTTCTTATGCCCTCTTCGTTTTTTGTTAAAAATACATTGTTTCTAACTAACTTAGGTAATGTTTTTCTTGCTTTTAAAGATGGAGAATTTTCAAATGTTCTCAATACTGGATTTATAAAAGCTGTTGATTTAACTAATCCTTTTGTTCCTACACCTCCTGCAATAGTTTCTTGCTCTAAAGTGGTTTCTCTTTCCTGCATAGTTAAAGGTACAAAATCATCATCTGACTTTTGCAAGTCTTTTTCTAGTCTCTGACTTAATTCTTCAAATTCTGTTTTAGAAAACTTTCCTGCCAATCCACCTACAAGACCACCTAATACAACACCACCAGCAACATTAATAACTGATTCCTCCATTGTTCTAGTTTCTTGTTGTGATTGCAATATTGTTTCGGTTGCCGCTTCACTTATAGCTCCAATTTCTGCACCTCTAATTGCTCCTTTTAATGTTTTACCAGTTTTAAATGTTTTATAAGCTGTACCACCAATAGGAATTAAATTGATAGGATCTAATACCCCTCCTGCTATTGCTCCAACAGTGCCCCATACTGGATCGTTATTTTCTCGTAATTCTAATTCTCTATCTATTTTGGTGGATATATTATTAAATTGTGCATCATTATAAACTTTACCTATAAAGCTATCTGCGTATGGCTCATATTTAGTTCCTATTATTTTGCCCCCTATATCATAATTTATATCTTCTTCTTGATCTTCTATGTTATTTGATAAGGCATTATTTAATGTTGAGGTAATAGTATTTTGTAAAACAAATTCATCTTTAAAAGATTGCAAAGCACCCTTTTTAGGCTTTTCTTGTTTTATAGGCTGATTAATTATCTTTGGTTTTTTCTGTTGTTGTTGCTGTAAGAATTCAATATCTTTAAAATAACTCATCTATATTGTATGTGTAATTTTTGAAGTCTTTTTCTATTCTCTTCTCTTTGTTTTTTATTAGCTCTATCTTGTTTTATAAATTCTTTCTTACTCAATTCATTTAAAGATTCTCTTGTTTCTTTTGGCACTTCCTTGTATCTTTCTGTTTTTGTAATATCAGGAGTCCAAACTACTGGATTATTGCTTTCATCTCTAATATTATCTATTTTACCAAATTCATCTTCTATAAGTAAATTATAATTAGGCTTATTTGTGTTCAAGCTATCTGGTATTATAACCGCTCTAATATTATCTTTTATTACTGATTTATCTGATAAATATTTTCCTGCAAAATTTCTTGCTTGTTGCCTTAGCTCTTTACTTGTCATATTGGGATATTCTGCTTCTGGTGCAAATTTCTGGTATCTTTCGCCTCCTATATTTGTAATAGCCCATCTTGATTTTACTTTTTCTGTTGCAAGCTCTATTGCATCATCTATATCTGAACCATTATTAATATAATAATCTTTTGCTATTGTTAAAACATCAAAGGACATTTCTTTTGGTGTTTCTGCTTCAAAAAATATTCCTGACTTATCTTTTATTTCATCAGTTATATCATTTATTGTTTCAATAAATTTTTTCCCCTTTTTTGAATAATCTAACTCAAATTCTTGCTGTCTTATTATCTTATTTTTGTCTTTGTTTTTATTTATTTCATCTTCTGCAAATTTAACAACTTCCTCACTACTTAAACCTACATTTATCCTACTTTCAATAGCTTGTGCAAGTGCTTTAGTTTTATCATCAAATTGACGGTCTAAGGTTGGATTTTCTCTAATTAAATTTATTATTTCGTTTGCTGATTCAATTTTTCTATCTGGATTACCTACAAATAACATTGAATTTAAACCTTTTTTATATACATCTGGCACTATGCCAGTATTTACAGAAATATCTCTTGCTAAACCTTCTGGATCATCTGTTAATTCTCTGTATTTTTCAAAGCCTTTATTTATTACTTTTCTATCATTTTTATCTGTCGAATCAAGAAGTAGATTTCCTTGTGTGGCATTTATAAAGGTTGCTTCTTGCAAGGCTTCCTGCTCTCTTTCTTTTCTTATAGTTTTAAAATCTTTTTCTAGCCTTTCAATGTCTTTCATATCCACTATACCAGCATTTAAGGCTGTGGCTTGTAGGGTTTGTAATTCATTAGCTATACTTGCTAATTCTTCTGGTGATTGTGTATTTTCAAAATCATTTCTTAAATCTGATACAGAACCGTAAAATTGATTTTCTCCGTAAGTTTTTCTTTTTCTGGATAAATCTTTATCAACATTAAATTCTAAATCTACTAAACTTGATTGGCTTTCTCTTTCTATTAATGCTTGAACCTGCTTATTATCTCCGAATTGTTGTTTTAATTCATCGGTAAACAGTTTTCTTCTATCTAATATATCTTGCTTGCTCTTAGTAATTACATCTTGATTTGCTCCTGCTTCACTTAAAGCGATCTTTTCTTGATTGTCAAATCGTCTTAATTGGTTTTTATATTGTAAAACTTGACTTGCATTAAACGCTTCTTGATCTCGCTGTTCTTGGATCATAGCTTGTTGTCCTATTCCTGCTATTGCTGAACCTAATTGAGTAATACCTTGAGCAATAAACCGCTCACCTGTATCTACTGGTTGTCTGACCGTAGGTGTTACCTGTTGTGGTCTTGCTTGTACTCCTGGACTTGTTGGAATTTTCACCATTATCTATCTGCTTTAAAAGCACCCACTTTCGATGCTCCTTGTAAACCTGTGTCAAACGCACCAAATATTGACCCTATCAAAGCATTTCTTCCTGCTCTTCTAGTATCTTTAGCTTCTTGCCCTAATTGACCAGCTCCAAATTCTAATGCTCTTGCTCTACTTTCTGCAAGTGTTCTTATATTCTCAATAGTCTCTTCTTTATCTCTTAAACTTTCATCTAATATGTCTAATGGTGAACCTTCTAATTTTACGCCACTTGCTGCAAAAGATAGTCTTTGGCGACCCATTAATTTATCAAATGCTCTTGATTGTTGTAATGCATCAAATTCTCCTAACTCTCTTTCTAGTTGTGCTTGCTCTCTTTGGAAAGCCGCTTGTTGTTGTAAGGCTCTAGCTTGGCGTTTAGATTGTTTTTTAGCTTGTATGCCTCCAAATATCTGTCCGCCTCCTGCAATCGCTGTTCCTGCTATTACTGCACCTGTTGCCATATTAAAAGAATTTTACATACATATATTCATCTTTCTTGTCAAATGTTATTTTTTCTAACACTGATTCACGATGAAAACCTAACTTTTCAATCCAATTCACAAAATCATCTGTAATTGTAGTTTGTATTCTATGAAGATTCATTTTTTTAGAATATTCATTTAATAGTTTGTTAATCTCAATATAAAAGCCTTTAGGGTATTTATCAACATAAACACTAGGAATTACCCAACAATGCCCCACTCCTTGCCTAACCCACTTTATACCGCAAGCAAATATTATCTTATCATCTATGATATAAGTTTTAGCTTCGTCACAGTCTAAAGGATAAACTTCTTCTTTTAAAACATCTAAACTAGGATAATCTATTTTGGTATTTATTAAGTCTATATGTGCGATGTTAAACTTTTTATTTATCATTTATAGTTACTTTATAAGTTATACTTTTAATTGTCATAGGTTGTGGTTCATCTTGGATAATTTCAATTTGACCCAACTTATCCCAACCTGTGGCAACTTTTATTTCTTGATCTCCGTTAAATAAAGGAGGTGCTTCATTCATATTGTTATTTAGACTCCTAGCAGGAATAATAACTTCATTACCTGCCCCATCAATTATTTTCCCTCCTAACGTATCTGCAAATCTAACTACTATCTCGTGAATTCTTTTGTCTTTATGTTGTGATGTTCCTATCATGCCACTTAAAGCTAAGGATTCAATAGGCATATTCTTTTGCTTAGAAGAATAAGGCAATCCAATATGGATAATTGATCCTGCACTATCAATTTCTACTTCTCCACCACTAACAATTTTACTTGGTACTGTTGCACCATCTGAATTAATAGCTACTGTTTCGCCCTCTAAATGTTCTGATCCAGTTATATTTTTAATAGCAATAGCCCATTCATTAGGTAGTAATGTTGCACTAGAGAAAGTTTCTATTATGCTGACAGTTACATTTTGAGAGTCTGTAAACCCTGTTATTTTTGCTCTGCCTTTACCTATTAATTGGTGAATTTCTTTTCCTATATCGCCAGATTGGAAAGTAGAAGAATCTGCTGTAAATGTATTTCCTGATATAGTTATTGTACTTGATTGTGTGCCATTATAACTAAGTCCAGAATCAACATAGAAACGATTTAAATTATCTACTTTATAATTAGGCTCTTGCACTTCTACAAACCTTTTAACTACTCCATTTATAGTTCGTTTTACTATTGCGTAAATTTCATCATTATCTTCTGCATCACTTACTATTGCCACTGATTCAAAGTTTCCTTGTGTAACATATCTTGACCATGCCTGTACTTCTTGATCTTGTTCTAGTGTTAATCTTGCGATTTGTCCGTCTGTTCTTACTGTCCATAATGAAGATAGTGGAATTTGCTGATATTCAAAAGAGGTAATGCCCCCATCTGTTATATGGTCAGAATCAACAGTAATATCTATTGCCTTGTATTTATCACTATCAATATCAAAAGTAATTAATCTTGCTGTTTTATTGTTCTTCTGCATATAAATAGGAGATTGTCCTACTAATTCAGGTTGAATGTTGGAGCAACCATAAGATATTTGCCTTTTTGCATCTATATCATCTGGTGCTAAGGCGGGGCTATTTCTTGAGCTTATAATTCTAAATATTGAGCTAGCAGTACCTACAAATAGAGCTTGATCAGAAAATAACCACCTTATCGGATCTCCTCTTTGTGATGCGATTGTTATCACAAAAGGGTCATCGGCATTCGTTCCTACTTCAAAATTTTCATAATCTGCATTGGATTTAGAAAACCAAACCCTTTGGCCTGCTAAGATCATTCTCTGCTCGTGGAAGGTGATCGCACCTGCAAAGCCTCTAGCATTACTAAACTCACCTTCCGACCAGTTAAAGCTTGCAGTATTGTGTAGGCTTTGAGGTACATCGTTTTGAGCTACTACTGTCACTACTGTTGAGCTAGTAAACCCAGTTATTTTTACATGAGCAATATCTGTGCCACTTTTTACTTTCCATAACCCCCCTACATGATTAGAAGTAAAAGGTGTATGGCCACCTGATGCTGTTAAGGTTAATGTTGCACCTTCTGACCATCCGTTACCTGTCAATCTTACTTCGTCTGTTGATATTATATTCTCGTCTATATATGGACCTCTTACTAAATCTACTGGATTTAATGTAAAGTTATTAGATGCTACCCTAATTAATTTTTGAATAGGGTGGTTTGGATGTACCATGTAAATTACATCACTATCTTGTACAAACTTAATATCAAATAGTTCTGATTCTAAATAAGGATTGGATATTTCTAATATATTTGAACCACTATCTAAAACTTGCCCTTGAGCAGAGAAGAAGCGTAAATAACCTGCTCCTAATTCGATTGTGTAAGTTTGCACTGTGCTAAATTCAAAGGGAATGAGTCTAGTTCTTTTAGTTGAGTCTTTTACTTCCGCTAGAAATCTAAAACCTTTTCTACGAAATATTGGTCCTTGTGTTAATACTACCCAATTCTCAAGAGTTTCTGAACCATTAAAATACCTCTGAAATTGCGTTCTTGAGTTTATTAATGTGCTTAACTCTCCTGCTGTAAAGTTTGTTCTTATCTCCGAAGCTCTAGGCATTATGAAAAAGTTATACCATTAATATTATTGCCAAAATTAAAGCCAGTCACCCTTGAAGCACTAAAAGAACTAGAAGTGTCTGCTATATCATTATCCTCTTGGTTGTCTCTTTCTCTCGCTAGAGATAATGTTTCTATAAAATCTTGTTTAATTCTAGCTGTTCTAGTTTCATCAGAAGTCAAAGAGTAAGCTATCTCATAAGCTAATTTTGAAGAAAAAGCCTCTATGAATAAAGAATCATATTTATTAGGGTCTGTTTCTTTACCAATAAATCTAATATTTACAGTTGGTTCATTTGTAACAAGGAAATTATTTTCTAGTTTAAAATCAATATCATTTTCTACCGAAAGTAATTTTATAAAGATTGGAATTGTTGGTAATATAAATCTGTTTGTATATTGAAACACAGGAGTGCCAGATGCATCTAAATTTAATGATTGACGGAATATGGCAAAGTTCCAGTTGTGCATTCTTAGAACCTCTAAAAGAACCGTATCATAGCTTGCTTTGCATAGAGTGGCTTCTGGTGAAGTATCTGTATCAATGCTTATTAAAGCCTTAGCTCCTAATTTTCTTAATGCTTTATTACAAATAGAAGTTTTTGATACAGACATAATAAAAAAATTGAGGGGGATTTCTCCCCCTGCTTTGTTATAGGGTATATTTTACAATACCTGTTACAGTACCTGATGCAGTTCCAACTGTATTACCAGTCAAAACTATATCAACTAATTTGTGAGGGTTTTCTGTTAGTCCAGCTAACTCCCAAACCTCTTTACCAATATTAGCAATATCAATAGAACCTAATCCATCAATAGAGCCTGCCGAAGCTAAAGAAGTTGTACCAAGTAATGCATTAGCATCAATAGCTACACCCTCATCAATATCATAGAAGCCTAAGAAAAAATCTGTACCTCCTGTGATAGCATCGTTTTTAATGGTAATGTCTGTTAATACAGCATTAGAGGGGATTCTGGCGATTCGATAAGTTGAAGTGTCATCGTCAGTTGCGTTAATTTCTAGGGTATCAATAGAAGTTCTAATAATACCTTTTGAAGTTTTAGCATTTGGCATAATCAAAGTATCTTGATCTAAGCCGTCAAGGTTTATTGTTCCTTTTTTGTTTACAATAGCCATAATTTTATTTTATTTAAAGTTAATATTAAGATTCTGTGCAAGGAATACGAACGATTTTTTCGTCCTCTACTCTAGTCGCTCCAATGTCTAATTTGATATACATTGTTTTAGTGAATGATCTCTCGACATTTTCACCAACTTTCATTGTAATATCATTTGCCATTGCGAAGCCTAAAGCGTTTTCAGTATAAAGTAAAACATCTCTATCTCCATTTGAGTCAAGAAGTAATCTTTCTGATAAGATGAAGTTAATATTGTTCCATACACCGATAATGCCTTTATCTAGTACCGCACCCGCTGTAAAGTCCCTATTGATAATTTTATTATCATCTTCTAACTGTCTATGTTGTTTAGCTGTTAAAACACAATATAGCTTCTCATCTGGATCAACATCAGCCGATCTAATGATCTCACGACCATTAAGGATTCTATCAGCAGTTAAGCCAGAAGCAGGAGTTGAGACGACTTGAGAGCTAGGGAAATTAACTGCAACATTACCATCTTTACCTTCAAATGCTTTACCAGTTGCGGCAGCGATAATTACATCATCTTTCTTCCTTTTGGCAGCATTTAATAATGCTTTCATATAATCACTTTCTAAACCAGAAATGGTCGATCTAGCGGTATCGAAATCATCAATAAATAAAGAGCCGTGAAAAGGTGCTGGCGTCATCTTTCTTCTTGAATGAATAGGATCTAAATAAGGAGTTTCTGGATTTCTACCAATCTTTTCTTCTAAGTTTAAAGAACCTAGTTTATGAAAAAAGAATTCTTCTGCTTTCACAGATTCTTTTCTTCTTACTGTTCCGTCTAAACGGACATTGTTTTGTTGTACAGCCTGGATAATATCGTCCTTAAACTGTTTTACATGAATTTGATTTTGAGTATTTGACATTGTTTGAGTCTTTGAAATTAATTAAATAACATTTAAATTGCGATTATTCGCATCTCAAATTGCTACCCATCAATTTTCAAAGACTCAAGAGCTACCTCTTACTTATATGGACAATCATCTTAAAAAGAAGAAAAGCTAGAAACTATCCCTAATGATTCTGCTGACTGATCTGCATAAGCAATAGGATATAATTTTGCAAGCTCTCTTTCTTTTGTATTAGGGTCTAAATCTTTAGACATTCTAATTTCATTTATTTTAGTTAAAGCATTTTCTTTTGTCAAGGTTGTTTTTTGACTTCCTATACTTCCTTGTGTTGGTTCTGCAATCTGTTTTCCCACATTGTGCATAATTTTAGCAACTGCAAACTGCCCCTCTGGTGGAAGATTGGCAAAAGCCTCTTGATCGCTCTCTGATGCGAATCTTTGAAAAGTGTTTTCTGCTTCTTTTAGATTATGGTCATAAGCTGATCCCCATTCCTTTTTTAAACCCTCTTGCATTTCAGTAATTTTAGCATCTGATTCTGCTTGCATATTATTTAATAACTCGCTTTCTTTACCTGTAAAGGTTTCTACTAGCTGTTTAAATGCTTCTGGTTTTACTCCTAATTCAATCGCTTTCTCTTTTATAGGATTTAATAAATCATCATTAGCTTTGTAATTCTCTGGTAATTCATAAGAATAATCTTCTGGTGAAAAAGTCTCTGGCTCTTTAGGTGATCCTAGTTTCTTTTCTAGGTTTATATAGCTTTTTGCTAGTCCATTTATATCTTTAAAGTTAGATAATGATTTTGAATTTTTTATTTCTTCATCTGTTATCTGGTCAATAAAACTTGTTTCATTAACTGTTTCATTGTTTGTTTCAACTGGTGCAGTCTCTACGCTTTCTGTATTTTCTATTTGGTCGGTCATAGTAAATTAATTGTTTGTTATTTCCTCTCTAACTCTAGAAAGGATATAATTATATAATTCCCTTGCTCCATCACGAAGTAAGGAATCGGTAGTGGTATCTTCTGCCCTTTGAGAAAAGGGGGTTGTTTCTAGTATTACTCTTTGTAAGTTTTCTAAAACAATCTTTCCGTTTTCTGTTTCAAATGCTTGTTGGAATATTTTATTTAGCTGTTCTTCGGTCATATTAATTGCGATTGTTTTGCTTTACTAGCAGTATCCACCGCTTGAGCCTCTTGTTCTAATTGCTGTTGCTCTTGGGATTGTTCCTGTCGTTGCTCTCTTTCCCTTTTTACTAAAACAGGATTTTTAATTATATCTGGATCAATTCCTAAAATATCTGCTGACTTACTAACTACCTTGTCAAAATCAATATTATCTAATATCTCTGGGTTTACTTGTGCAAGATTCATAACTCCTGCTAGTAGTTTTTCAATAGATGCTGATTCGTTTAATTTTTGCGATTGAGTAATTGGATTTTGATAATTAATTTTTAGTTCTGGATTTTCTAATAACACTGACGGTATTTCTTTATCAAATAAAGTATTATCCTTGATTATGAATTGACCATCTGCATTTTGCATATAGATTTTATTAAATAGAATATCAAAAGTTCTAGTTAATATCTGCTCTGTGTAATCTACAATACCAAAAATAAAGTCGCCCATTATTCTAAATGTTTCTGCTCTTAGTTCTAAGATTTGCGTTGCTGTTGCTCTTGGATCGTCAAAGATTTTTAACTTATCTAAGAAAAATATTTCTCTTATGTTTTGTTCCTTTCTTTGGATTAAGTCTTGAGTTAGTGGAATATTACCAATGGTTAAGATTTGTTCAATAGGCGTTCTTCCTGCTGGCAGTGCCTTCGCATCTGGTCTATTTAATGCACCAGGTTTCAAGTTGATTCTTTTAGAATATGTAGCATTTACATTTAAAGGAGGGTTTAATGTTTTTTCTGTTGCTTCGTTTAATTGTCTTGACATCTGGTTTATCTGCCTACCATCTGCCAATGCTATCATACCCCTTGAAGTTCCGTAAATCTCTCCTGTTGCTTTCTCGCTTCTTCCGATAGCTACTGGCATAGAATTCCACCCTAATTCTTCAATTATAAGTTGGTGTTTTTCATCTATCCAAAAACCTGCTATTTCTTTATTTAACTTATCTATTTTGTTTTTATCTCTTTCTTCTCTTGGTAAGATGTGTAATTGTACTGGAAATTCTGTAAAGGGGTCTTTATCAAAAGCCTTTTTTACCTTTTCGTGTACATTCTCCTCTCCCCATTTCTGGATCATCTGCTTTGCAGTCATTTTATCTTTAATAACTACATAATCAACATCACCTTCATCATTTTCAGCAATTAAGAAATTCTTAATATTTAAAGTATGATATTTAATAGGTGATTTCTTACCCTCTTGAATTAATGTTGCTATTGTTCCAAATACTATATCATCTGCCACCGCTTCACTTAAAGCTCTTTCAAAACCTGTTTTGGGGTCAAACATAGTTTTCAGAATCATATCAGTAAATTCACTTATCCAGTCTTTTACTTCTTGATCTTCGTTTATATCTTCTGATTTAGCTGTTATTGATATAGGTTTGATTGATCTATTGAAGAATACACCAATAATAATTGATTTTAATTGATGAACAAAGTTAATTGGTGCGGATTCAAAAAGTCTTGTTATATTTTCTTTATCGCCTTTTGACCTATCAATAGTTATGTTAGCTTTTGTTGGTCTGAATATATCAGCCACATCTTGCCATTCTGTTTCAAAGTTTGATCTTTCGGCAGATAGTGAATTGGCTTTCCTAATTAATTCTTTTGCATTAGTCATTAGCCTCCTAAAGTTTTTCTAAATATGTTTTGCTCTAAAGGTTGTCCTGCAAAGATAGTTCTACGCCTTGCTCTTGCTTTTTGCTTTCTTACTGATTCTTGAGCTGTTTCTGTTGCTTCTTGTTGTTCTTGGAGCTTTTGCGCTGCTTCTGCTTCTTGCTCTAATCTAGTTGCTGTTGCGTTTGCTCTTTCTCTTGCTTGCTTTTTCTTTCTTTTTGCTCCTTCTGCTATCATACCTGGTAAGGTTAAATTGGCTACCTGCCTAATTACATTACTACCGCGCCTAATTGCATTACTACCGCCCATAATTAAAATATTAAGTTAAATAAATATTATTATAGTAAAACTTGTTTTATTGTCAAGTAATAGCATAATCTGCTTGACTTTTATTTTGTAAGAAATTCTTCTCATCTATTCCTACTGCTAAATATCTAAAAGCATCAGCCCCATTACTTGACCAATCGTGAAGAGGTTTGTCTTTAAAGCAGTTTCTTATTTCGTCAAATTGCTTTTTATAGTTTTGTAATGCTAGTAATCCTTTCTTACACTTAGTTTGATCAAATATACATTTATGAAATATCGCCCTTACAGCGTTAATTCCGTCTGCAACAGGAATATTCGGCACTACATCAAATGCTATACCTAAATCCCATGCTATATCATACCTAGAGCGACCACTTGTAAACTCTCTAACTCTTATATCGTGTGGGGCATTGTGATTTCCGTAAATATATGGTTTCTCTTTTAATTCTTTAATATAACTATCTAAACCCCTGCCGCTATCTTCCAAATAATCTATTATTCTGACTTCGTTTCCTATTTGTTGAGTGAACCATATAGCCGTTGTATCATTTACCCCTAAATCCCAGAAGGTATCGACTGTCAAGCTTGATTCGTAAGGTAGGTTTGTAATTCTTCCCTCTTCTTTTGCTTTGTTTATTTGTGATGAATAATATGCTCCCTCTATGGCACTATTAAAGCTACAGTAATATTCTTGATTAAATAAATCTAGTGTCTTTCCTCTTTGTATAAACTCTTGCTTGATCTGTTCTATTTGCTCATTTGTAAATACTTGTTCTTTAGTATCGTCAACAGTCAATACTTGAGAGAACCATTTTTTATTATTCTTAGCCATCTCAAACAACTCGTAAGAATGATTATGTCCTTTTGGTGTGAAATTAAACAAAGCCCAACCATCAGTTGCCATAAGCATTGGTTGTATTACCTCCCAAGCACTAGGTCTTTGTTCTGCATACTCTGAAAATACAGCTCCTTTAATACCAGCACCCCTTAAAGCATCTACATTATCCGACCCTACTATTTGATAGACTGAACCGTTGTGAAATTCAATCTTCATTTCTTGATTGTTCTGGCGTTTGATTAGTTCTTTTGGTATATAGTCAAGATATTTCCGTCCCTCAATATCTGACTCACTCCATATTGCTTTCTTGCCTTGATTGTATGTAGGGAAAATATGCCAGTATGTTCCAGGTGTTCCAGCTAAAGCATAAAGGATTATAAGATTAAGCCCAAACAAGTCTTTCCCTGCTCTTCTATGCCATACATAGATTGCTCTTTTGTATCCTTCTATGGTTACTGCATCCCATAAAGGCGTTTGATAGTCCCTTACTTGGTAATTATAGGGAAGTGTTATGTTCATTTTTAATTATTCAAGATATAATAAATCCCCTGCCTGCTATAACCTAACTTTTTAGATATATCTTTGATGGTCATAGTATTTTTTAGATCTAGGATTTGCTTTTTAAGTTCGCTTGTATCTTTCTTTGGTCTGCCTGTTGTCTTGTTAGATCTGGCTTGACCTTCTTTTATTCTCTCTCCTCTCTCCTCTCTACTTAACATAATAGCCTAAATTTTTGATTTTGATAAATAATTTTCTAGCATCTCTTATTCCTCTTTTGTGACTGTGACAAAGGGTCTTGATCTTATATTTTCTAAAATCTTTTCAATCTTTGATTTTCCTCTAAAAGAATAAATACCAGTAATTACAAAGCCTCTTTCCATAACTTCGGCAATTTTGACTTTCCTTTTGGTCTTACTGTTTTCAATGAGTATAATATTATTTTTTCCATTTGTAATTTATATTTTATTTTAATTTATACCAATTTTTAAAAGTTAATACTGGTCTTTGATTCTCTGTTTCTTCATATTCATAATCATAATAATCAAATACATCTTCGATATTAGCCGTTTTTAATTCTACGGCTTGCTTCAGTATTTCTGGCTTTATAAACCACTCCTCATTGATTACTAAAATGTCCCCAATGTCTCCGCCTACCCAATAGCCTGATATTGTTTCTCCATCGTCAGAGCCATCGCCCGCTTGAAATTCTGTCCCTTCATCTGATTTGCAACCTTTAGGTTTTCGGTTTTCATATTTATAAAAGCATGTATCTGAATATCCTGATCTTTCTAGTAGCTCGATTAATAAATCATTTGTTGCTTTGTTATATGCTTTTAGTAAGTCTTGTGTTTTAGTGCAGAATTTCATAGTTTTTTTATTTAAGTTTTAAGGGAGGTTTTTTATTTATCCTCCCTCTTATATTATAGCTTTGAACTGCCATATATTTTTAAAACATCTTTTGCTAAATTTTGAATAATAACTACTGATATCCTTGATGTTCCGTCAATCGTTGTTTTTGTTACTTCTTCAAATCTACTAATAAAATTATCCATTCTTTCTACTGTGAAGTTTTGTAGCAGTCTTTTTGCCACTATTTTTAATTCTTTTAATTTTTTTGTGTTAGTCATAGTTTTTTTATTTAAGTTTTAATTTGCCTTGATCAATTACAACTGCACCCATACGAATCCACAAATCAACTACTTTAGTTAAATTGCGTGATATATTATTTAGATTCACTGGTGATTCTTTGAGTGCGATTGCTAAATTTCTGCGACTTTTAATTTTCATAGTTTTTTTAATTTAAATTAAAATTTAATTAATTACTAAGCTAAGTATAAACAGGTAATTCTAAAGTGTCAAGTAAAATATTTATTTTTATTTTCCCCTTTTTTTTATGGTATTTGACGCACTTCTTCTTCTCTTTCTTGATCTATCTCATTTAACCAATTTTCTATCTCTGTTTTTAATTCATCTATTTCTTTTTGTGCTTCTTCTTCTGATAAATAATAATTATAAGTTAAGTTAGCTTCCCTCATTTTATATCCTTGTTCTTTGTATTTAACTAAGGGAAATATGGTTTTGTCATAAAAATCATTGAAATTAGTTTTTATAA
>Ga0228667_1000014_pt1 | contig 68032 bp, 53 predicted proteins | sample 81DmetaG_FD_182696 | JGI IMG/M metagenome (GOLD analysis project Ga0228667, IMG submission 182696) | Seawater microbial communities from Monterey Bay, California, United States - 81D | ecosystem: Environmental > Aquatic > Marine > Coastal | place: USA: California | collected 2016-10-11 | reverse complement strand
ATTTTTATCAAATAAATTCAAACAAAATTTTATAAAATAACTTTGCTAAACTTTGGCAAAAATAACAAAATTAAACAGTTTCAAATCTATAAATTAGATAATTGGTTTTTCAGAGGTTCCTTAAGAACAAAATATTTTATTGAGCAAACTAATTTAATATTAAATGCTTCAATGTATCCAAGAATGGATAAAGAATCTTTAGATCAATTAAAAATACCATTCCCAACAATAAACAACCACCAAGAGCCAGAAAAAATTGAAAAATTAGTATCAATTATTACTCAAAATATTATTAATAAGGAAGAAAAAATTAATGAAAAAAATAAAAAAATTGATGAATTAATTGAAAAAGAATTAAAGGAAAATCAAAAATCAGGAAATAATTTTAAATATTCCTATCCTAAAATTTCAGAGATCAAAAAAGAATCAAGATTAGATACTGGTATTTATGAAAGAGAATTTAAAGAAATAGATTTTTTAATCAGGAATTATGAGGGTGGCTTTGATTTTATTGATGAAAATAATATAAAAGGAGGCAATACCCCAAAAAAAAGAATTTTTGATATTGGAAATCTTTGGCTTACACCGACAGATTGTAAAAGGGGAATTTTAAAAAATAAAAATTTAATAAAATCTGAAAGTTATAATTTAGATCAAGATTCTTTAGTAATTGTTAATCGAAGCAATGTTGGTGAAACCTTTTTGTTTAAAACTGAATATTTTAATATCGCTCATCACAATCAAGGAATGTATAGGGTGAAAATAAACAAAGACAAATATGCATATTATGTGTTTATTTTATGCTTTTTTAACTCATTTATATTTCAACAATATATAAATAATTTATCAACTGGATCTACATTTAAAGAAATAAGATCTGACGAATTATCTAAAAAAGCTCCAATCCCAAACTTCCCAGAATCAAAACAACAAGAAATTGCCAAAGAATATTATAATAAAATAGATAATAACCAAAATCTAAATCTTGATAATTATTTAGAGTTAGAGAGGCAAAGAAACGATCAATTAGGCATTTTTCAATTAAATATGGAGATTTTTACTTTAAGGGAAAAATTAGAAGATATCATTGATAAAATTATTAATGATCAAAATATTGAATTAAATCTTAATTATTAATTATGGGAAAATTATGGATCGTTCGAGCATTAGGGGGTAATTTAATACCATTTTTTATAGAAAATAACTTAGTTGCACTTGGTTGGGAAAGGACAAATGATTTTACTAGTAAAAATAGGGAATATATTAAGCAAGAATTATTAAAATTATATCCTGAAAGTAAAAAATCTATTCCACAATGGACAAGTTTTTTTGAAAATTTTGTTAAAAATATGCAAAAAGATGATATAGTTTTAACCTATGATTCATCACTTCGTGAATATTATATTGGTAAAATTACCAGTGATTATTATTATAATGATAAATTACATAATGAATTTAATCATTTAAGAGATGTAAAATGGGAAGAAAAAACCATATCAAGGGATTTAATATCTAATTCAACTAAAAATTCTTTAGGATCGCCATTAACATTATTTAGCCTTTCAAATGATCAAAAGAAAGAAATTTTATCAATTCTAAAAAATGATAATATTGTAAAAAATGATGAAGAAAAAGAAGAGGAAACCAAAGAATTAGCAGGACAATATATTGAAAATTCTCATGAAGTTTTAAAAGATAAAATTATTAATCTTTCACCTGATAAAATGGAAGAATTAATGAAAGAAATTTTAAAAGCCATGGGCTATATTGCAAAAAGAAGAGGTAAATCATTGACTGCATCAGATCAAGGGGTGGATATTTTCGCTTCAAAAGATGGGTTAGGATTAGAAGATCCAAGAATTTTTGTTGAAGTAAAGCATAGAGAAGGAAAAATTGGATCATCACAACTTAGAAGTTTTATTGGTGGTAGAAAATCAGGCGATAGATGTATTTATTTAAGCACAGGAGGATTTTCAAAAGATTGCTTATATGAAGCTGATAGATCAAATATTCCTTTATCTTTGCTTGATATTGACAAATTAGCTGATTTAGTACAAGATTATTATGAAAGCTTTTCAGCAGAAGGTAAGGCACTTTTGCCATTAAAAAAGATATTTATTCCCATTTAATTTGCTTTAAGAAATTAATTCTGGGGGCATTTATGGGGGCATAAATTAACTACACATCACAACCAAGATAGTTATATAAGGGATAAATAGCTATAATATGGATTCCTCTGTCAGAGACTTGCTATAGGTAAATTTAAGTAAATTTACCATAGCCCTTTGGATTGCTATCAATATCAGATATTTTGCCTATGACACAATAATTTTTGAAAAAGTTCTGAGTAATTTGCAATTAATTCATCTAAAGTAATATTTTATTAAAAAAGTTTTTTAAAGCCTAGAATTACTATAACTATCTAGTATCAATTGAATTCAAAAAAGAAAGAGACGCTTGAAAAAATATTCAGTATTTGTTTAAATTGGGCATCAAAAAAAGGTAACCGCATCAGAGTCAAAATATTTAGAATTTATTAATCTATTATGAAAAGAACATTTTTCACTATATTTATATTATTTATCCTCTCTTCCTGCCAAATTATTAATAATAAATCAGATGATTATTTTTCTTCTAACAAAATGATTGTTGCTAATTATAATAACGGCAAAATAACTTTAGAAGATGCTCAAAAGGAATTAGATCAAATTGCAGAAAAAAATAAAGATCTAAAAAATATCAAATTTGAAGATTTATCTTCTGATCAAAAAGAGCAGATTATTAAACAAATAGTTCTAAAAATAAAATCTTACAAAGAAGCAAAAAAAACAGGATTACACAAAGATCAGGATTATATTGATGCTGTAAGAAATTTTAAAATTGATCTTTTACAGCAAAAATTAATCATGAAGTTTAATGAGAAGGCAAAAGATGAAGAGATATTAAAAGCAGAATATAGTAAATTAGCGCAAAATCTACAGGGAAAATATGATTATAATATTAGATATATTTTATTAGGTAGTAAAAAATCTGCTGATATTATCTATAGAAAATTAAAGAAATCACCAAAATTATTTGCTAGAGAAGCCAAAAGAAAATCTTTAGATAAGGAGGTTGGTAAAAATGGTGGCAGTTTAGGTTTTGTTTTAGAAGATGCGTTGCCACAAGAAATTATAACTCAAATTAGGAAGATAAAAAAGAATCAAATTTCAAAACCATTTACAATTCAAGATAAATGGATAATTGTTAGATATGAAGATAAGAGGAAGGCTAAAATCGTAAATTTTGAAGATGCTAAAGAATCTCTATCTAGAGGTTTGACCATGAGATATCTGCAGGATTTCAAAATTAGAGTAATAGAGGAGGCAAATATTAATATGGCAATAAAGTGAAAGAACCTCGAAAAAATAAAAAACCCAATTACTTAAATTTATAGGAACCTCTGAAAAACTAAAATTGGAATTTTTAGATCATTTTTTGGCAGAAATTGTGTTTCTTTTTGGTGCAATATGAACATATTGTGTCATAAAAAACTAAATTTATGCTAAATACATATTTTAGTTTTTCAGAGGTTCCTATATAGAGAATTGGACATTTTCTAGTTTCAAGCTTTCTAATAATCAATTTTACAAATTTCCTTCATTCTGTTATAGGCCCTAACAAATCCTTTCATAGAATATTGATCTATGGCATATGTGCCAAAAATAGAGTCACTTCTTACTTTAAAAATTTTTGATTTTAGCATTTGTTTAATTATTATTTTATCTTCTTCCTTAGTTCTGATCCAAGCCATGTCCTTTTTGGTAAATAATTTATAAGAAAAATCATCTATTAATATTCTTACTTTACTATTTAGTTTATATTCAAAATCAGAAAAAATACCGACTTCTTCATTTTGATTATTTTGAAATTTTGTTACCATAATATAAGGCGCTCTATCTCTACCATGATCACTATCAGATTTAATTGGTTTAGAAGTTATATAGCATTTTTTACCTTCAGATTCAGATTCATACTCATATAAAACCCAATTATAATGCATACTATCAATTAGTGGGTAACTATCAAAAGCTGACAATAATAAAAAAATAGATATGTAAAATATTTTTTTCATTTTGGTGTTATAGCAATTATATTAATTTAAGCTGCAATATTTTTCTTTTGATCTTCTTTTAAGAATTTGATGTATGTCCTATACGCCAAAATTCTCAAAAGAAATTCAAAAGAAAAATATTGCAGCTTAAATTAATATAATTTTGCGACATCTCTTATATGTTCTACATAGTGCATTTTCATATCAGAAATTGATTTTTCAATATTTTTCCAAATTTTTAATTTCAAAACATGTTTTGAAAGAATACAATTTTTAAAACCGAGTTTAGCGGCCTCTCTAACTCTTAAATCAATATGCGAAACCATTCTAACCTCACCAGTTAAAGAAACCTCACCAATTGCGACACTAGCATCTGGCAATGGCTTATCTTTAGCAGCAGAAATTAAAGCTAAGCACATGGCTAAATCAACCGCTGGTTCAGAAATTTTTAAGCCACCAACTACATTAAGATAAACCTCTTTTTGTGATAAATTCAAACCAAATCTAGAACCTAAAACGGCAATAATCATAGATAAACGATTTAAATCCAAACCAACTACTGACCTTCGAGGTGAGGGTATAAAAGATGGTGTAATTAAGGCCTGAATTTCTGACAAAATTGGTCTACTTCCTTCAATTCCTGCAAAAACCGCTGTTCCAGAAATATTATCATTTCTATTAGATAAAAATAACTCACTGGGATTATTCACTTCTTCAAGACCCAACTCATTCATTTCAAAAACGCCAATTTCCCCTGCCGGACCATAACGATTTTTAATAGAACGAAGTAAACGAAATTGCTGATTTCTATCGCCTTCAAAATAAAGCACAGTATCAACCATATGTTCTAATAATTTTGGACCAGCAATTTGACCATCTTTAGTTACATGACTAACAATAATAATAGTAATGTTTTTTCTCTTAGCGATCATGGTTAATTCAGAGGTGCAAGCTCTAATTTGCGAGATAGTCCCAGGAGTTGATGATATATTATCAATAAACATAGTTTGAATGGAATCAATTATGACAATATCTGGAGGGTTTTTATCATTAAGAGTTTTTAAAATATTAGTAACATTAGTGTTTGATGCTAATTTTACTTTATCTTTATCCAGATGTAATCTTTTAGCACGCATTAAAACTTGATCAACCGATTCCTCACCTGAAATATAAAAGACCTTCTTGTCAATTCGTGAAATTGCAGCAGCTGTTTGAAGTAATAAAGTTGATTTACCAATACCGGGATCACCAGCAATTAAAATTGCAGAACCTCTAACAATTCCGCCACCAATTACGCGATCAAATTCTTCAATATTGATTTTTATTCTATTAATATTATCAATTTTGTGATCAAGATCAACCATCTCAATTTTTTGACCTTCCTCTGGCTTTAATTTTTGGTTATTAGTTTCTAGGCCAGAATTGCTACCAAAACCTCCAACCTCATATTCTTCAATTAGTGAATTCCAGGCGCCACAATCAGGGCATTTCCCAGCCCATTTAGTATGAATTGTGCCACATGACTCACATGAATATGTTGTTTTTTTTGCCATTTGTAAAAATTAAATTATTACCATCTTCCTCTACCTTTTTCTCTTCCTGCAGCCCTTTCCTGAGCTTCAACCATGCTAGACCAAAAACCCTTTTTACGATTTTTATTCATTAATTTTGCCGAACTTACTAAATAGGTCAATTTTTGCCCTAAAATCATAGAAGTCCAAAATCCAACCGGTTTCACTATATCAACAATTTCTACCTCATCAATATTATTTTGATTTTCCTTTTCTATCTTGCTATATCTTTCTTCTTCTTTTCTTTTATCACGATATAAATCTTCATCTTTTTTATCTAATTTTTTCTTCTCAATTGCCTCAGCAATTTTATCAGATTCAATATGTTTATTAGTAAATATTTTTAAAGCTATTAATAAAATAATTCTAACAAATAAAGCAACCATAAGAGCAGCTAGTAAAAAAGCTATTAAAAGTAAAAATATATTTGTAAAATCTTGATTCATTATAATTGTAAGATGATTCAAGCTATTGCTAGCCAAATTAAACTTGAATATTTAAATATTACTAAATGATAGATTTAAGTCAAATTTTTAAAGAAAATGAAAAAAAAATTGTAGTCGCTATGTCTGGAGGCGTTGATTCCTCAGTGGTTGCTGCATTTTTAAAAAAATCTGGCTATGATGTAATTGGCATTACTTTGCAACTTTATGATCATGGCGAAGTTTTAAAGAAAAAAGGTGCTTGCTGTGCTGGTGCCGATATTTATGATGCTAAAAAAGTCGCTGAAAAATTTAATTTTCCACATTATGTCTTAAATTACGAAAGTCTCTTTAAAGATTCGGTCATAGAAGATTTTGCTGAAAGCTATATTAATGGCGAAACGCCAATTCCATGCATTAGATGTAATCAAACAGTAAAATTTAGCGATCTTTTAAAAGTGGCAAAAGATTTGGGCACTGATTGTTTAGCAACTGGACATTATGTAAGACGCGATTTTGATGGTCAAAATAATTTTTTACTCAAAGCGACAGATCTGAGTAAAGATCAAAGCTATTTTTTATTTGCTACCACCAAAGAACAATTATCATTTTTAAGATTTCCTCTAGGAGGGTTAGATAAGTCAGAAACAAGAAAATTAGCCCAGGATTTAGGATTGGAAATTTCTAACAAGCCAGATAGTCAAGATATTTGTTTTGTACCAAATGGTAATTATGCCAAAATTGTTGAAAAATATCGCCCCAAAGCTTTCAAAAAAGGTGATATTTATCATATCAATGGAGAAAAGCTTGGAACTCATGAAGGTATAATTAATTATACAATTGGTCAAAGAAAAGGTCTTGGCATTAGCTCGCAAGATCCACTTTTTGTTATCAAAATTAAACCAAAAGAAAATCAAATTATTGTTGGAGAAGAAAAATATCTTTTTAATAAGGAGTTTATTATTAAGGAGATTAATTGGCTTGGTGATGACCAAGATCTTAAAAAAGAGGTAAATTTAAAAGTTAGACTTAGATCTTCTGCGGCTGAAAAAGAAGCTAAGATCAATTTCTTTCATGAAAATAATATTTTAAAGGCCAAAATTATTTTAAAAGAAGGTGATAGGGCAATTACTAAGGGTCAGGCCTGTGTTTTTTATGATAATGATCGAGTTATGGGTGGCGGTTGGATTGAAAGAATAATACCAAAGTTCATTTTAAAATAGACAATATAGTTTTTAAGATGAACTTTGGTACAACAGAAAGCTAATCTTTTCCATTTGAATATATTGAAGCCACAAAATTAACAAATAAACTAGCGCAAATGGCAATTAAAACTGCTAATATTCCGTATAATACCGGCTCGTTAAAAGCCATTTCACTAACTTGAGCACTAAATCCAACCTTATCAACATAAATTGGAATTGATTGAAAAGCACCTAAATTTCCATCTTCCATGAGATAAATTTCAACATTATAAATCCCTTCAGAAATATTTTTAGGAAATTTTAACATTACCTTAAATAGATTTTCATCCAAAAAGTCAATTTTATTTGAATTTTCTGTATAAAGCTCTTGTTCAGTCAAATTTCTAATAAATTCTATTTTGAATTCTTCTTTTTGTGAAAGATTTTTATGATTTGAAATATCAAAATCAATATCTTTTGTCGACATCTCTAAGGCTGAAAATAAACGAGAATCTCGTAGCGCTCTATAATCACCAAAAGTAGAATAATAACCATAAGAATTATTAAATTTTAGCCTTTTTTCATTAATCCAAATACCTAAAATCTGCCCCTTTTTATTAACTATATAATCTTTTTTTGGACCACGAACTATGATAAAAATATCACCAAAAACATCTTTGCTACCAAAAAGAAGAATTTCCTCTCCTGTAAAATTAGTGTCAATTTCAATTTTATTAGATGAAATTCCAGAAATAATTGATTTTGCCGAGACTTCAAAGGATAAAAATGTTAAAAATAATAAAATTAATAATTTAAACACTATATAATAATTTAGTTTTTTTGATGTAAAATGTTGGAAAAATAGTTTTTAAATTATTGAAAGCCAGATCTAAATCAGATTTTTTATCAAAAACTCCAAAACAAGTTGCACCGCTACCAGATAATTTTGCACTAATAATATTTCTTTGCAATCTTAGATTTTCCAAAATCTTTTTAATTTCAGGACAAAATTTTATTGCCACCACCTCTAAATGATTTTTTTTATTTCTAATTAAGGAAATTAAATCATGATTTTGATTTTGCATAGCTCCATTATTTTTCAATTTTTGTTTTGTAATTTGATAATTTTGGAAAATTTTACCAGTATTAAGTGGTTTGTTAGGATTAATAATTAATAAATATAAATCATGATGATCTAGAAAGATATCTTCAACTTTTTCCCCTATACCAGAAATTAAAGCCATTTTTTTATGAAGACAAAATGGTACATCAGAGCCAATTTCAAGGGCAATTTCTTGTAAATCTTCCTTAGAAATTTTTAAATCATATAATTTTATTAAAATTTCTATTAAAGTTGCGGCATTTGTTGATCCTCCGCCCAAACCTGCTGATATTGGGATATTCTTTTCTAACTTAATTTTAATATTTGGAGTAAAATCATATTTTTTAGCAAGAAGATTAATAGTTTTTATTAAAATATTATCTTCTTTATTTCCTAATAATTTTAGATCGAGTGATCCTGCTACTTCCAATATAACTTCTCCTGCAGGGGTTAATTTTTGTTTTAACAAATGCTGATCTTTTTTGCCAGATTTTGGTTGAGCGATCCTCTCCACCTCTATAACATCATAAATATCAATAAAGGTCATTAAACTATCAAGCAAATGATAATTTTGATTATTTTTTCCAATAATTTCTAAAAAAAGATTAATTTTTGCAAAAGATTTAACAGTAATTTTCATAAATTTATTTTTTTCTAAAAAATTCTAAGAAAAAATTTATAAAAAGAAATTATTTTTAGATAATCCTTTGAATTCTTAAATAGAATCGTTAGATTTTTTGATTCAATTTTAATTAATTTTTACTGATGTTTAGAAATATTGCAATTATTGCCCATGTTGATCATGGCAAAACTACCCTAATTGATGAAATGCTTGGTCAAAGCGGCACTTTCCATCAAAATAAGCAGGTGGAAGAGAGAGTTATGGATAGTAATGATTTAGAAAAAGAAAGAGGAATTACTATTTTAGCAAAATGTACTGCCATTAATTGGAAAAATGATAAAATCAATATTATCGATACTCCGGGTCACGCCGATTTTGGTGGTGAGGTGGAAAGAATTTTGAATATGGCAGATTCTGCTGTTTTATTGGTTGATGCTGCAGAAGGTCCTATGCCACAAACAAAATTTGTACTTTCAAAAGCCTTAAATCTCGGGCTAAAGCCAATGGTAATTATTAATAAAATTGATCGTAGTGATGCTCGTCCTGATGAAGTTTTGGATGAAATTTTTGATCTTTTTGTTTCGCTAGATGCTAATGAGGAGCAATTAGATTTTCCTGTTTTATATGCTGCATGTCGTGATGGTTGGTGTGTTAAGGATTTGGAAAATGATGAAAGAAAAGATCTTACTCCGCTTTTTGATTTAATTTTAGAACATGTTACGCCGCCAAAATTTGATGAATCTGCACCATTTTCAATGTTGGCTACTTTAATTGAATCTAATCCATTTTTTGGCAGAACTTTAACTGGTAGAATTTATAGCGGAATTGCTAAAAATGGTATGAATTGTAAAGCTATCAATCTTGATGGAAAACTTGTCGATCAAGGTAGAATTACTAAATTACAAATTTTTAAGGGTGTTGATCCAATTGCTGTTGAAGAAGCTAGTGCTGGAGATATTGTAAAAATTTCAGGTCTTGAAAAAGCCTCAGTTTCAGACACTTTTTGTGATAACTCGATTAATGAGCCAATCAAATCAACCAAAATTGATCCGCCAACAATGGCTATTTCAATTTTAGTTAATAATTCACCTCTTGCTGGAATGGAAGGTGAAAAGGTTACTTCTCGTATGATTCGAGATCGTTTATTTGCTGAAGCTGAATCAAATGTTGCAATTACTGTTAAGGAAAGTCCAGCAAATGATGGTTTTGAAGTTGGTGGTAGAGGTGAATTGCAATTAGGTGTTTTAATTGAAAATATGAGAAGAGAGGGTTTTGAACTTGCAGTTTCAAGACCAAGAGTTTTATTTAAGGAAGATGAGAAAGGTAATAAATTAGAGCCAATTGAAGAATTAGTAGTTGATGTTGATGATGAATTTTCTGGCTCAGTAGTTGAAAAAGTTGCAGCCAGGAAAGGTGAAATGGTTGATATGAAGCCATCTGGAGGAGGTAAAACTAGAATTACTTTTAAAGTTCCATCTCGTGGTTTAATTGGTTATCAGGGAGAGTTTTTAACTGACACTAAGGGAACTGGTATTATGAACCGAGTTTTTGATTCCTACCAGCCTTACAAGGGAGAATTGGCTTTTAAAAGAAATGGCTCATTAATTTCTAATGATTCTGGTGCTGCAACCGGTTATGCTTTATTTAATTTACAAGATCGTGGTATAATGTTTATTGGTGCTGGTGATAAGGTTTATACTGGCATGATTATTGGTCAAAATGCTAAAAATAATGATTTGGAAGTAAATATTATTAAGGGTAAACAATTAACCAATGTTAGGGCTAGTGGAACTGATGAGGCAATTAGATTAACGCCACCAAAAAAACTTACCTTAGAAGATATGATTACTTATATCAATGATGATGAGTTGGTAGAAGTTACGCCAAAATCACTTAGGCTTCGAAAATTATATCTCGATAGTAATGAGAGAAAAAGGATGAGTAAAAATAAGTAAAAATTAGTCAATATAGCTTTTAAGAATATTTTCTAATTATTGGCAATATATTTTCTTTTAATTCGGGATCTTTCATAGCAAAGGAAAGATTAGCTTCAATATAGCCAGCAACATTTCCACAATCAAAGCGTTCCCCCTGATATTTTTGATGATAAAAAGGTAGTTTCTTTGACATTTCTTTCATAGCGTCAGTTAGCTGAATTTCATTACCTGCACCAATTTTTTTCTTACCTAAATAATTAAAAATTTCTGGCTGCAAAATATAGCGACCATTAATTGCCAAATTTGAAGGTGCTTTATCAATTTCTGGTTTTTCAACCATATCAATAATTTTATCTTTCTTATAAGAAATAATACCATATTTGTTAGTATCAGATTCTGGCACTGAGGCTACTGAAATAATATTACATTTTTCTTGTTTTTTTTGATATGAATTAATCATCTTCTTTAAAAAATCCCCAGGATTTTCTTCAAAAATCATTTCATCAGCCAAAATAACCACAAAAGGTTCATCCTTAACAAAATTTCGAGCACACCAGATAGAATGACCAAGTCCCAAAGGACTGCCCTGACGAATGAAGGAAATTGCACCAGGTTCAGAAGGTAGCCATTGGGATACTGATTTTAATTGCTGATCTTTTCTTTTTTGATCAAGATTATCTTCTAATTCATAAGATGTGTCAAAATGGTTATTAATGATATTTTTATTACGACCAGTAATGAAGATAAATCTTTCAATTCCAGCTGCTTTGGCTTCTTCAAAAGCATATTGGATTATTGGCTTATTAGCAACTGGCATCATCTCTTTGGGCATTGATTTTGTTGCCGGTAAAAATCTAGTGCCGAAGCCACCTACTGGAAAAATTGCTGTTTTTATAGTCATATTTTTAAATTACATCATATTTTCGAGCATCAAATAATTGATAATGCCACCATTCATTACGATAAAAATCCCAACCAGAGGAAATCATAATAGATAATAATATTAAACGATTTTTTTGAGCTTCAATGGAAATATCCTTTACTCCGTGATGAGCTTTAGAGCTAAAATCATCAAAATCAGTACCCATTTCTAATTCATCGCCATTTTGATCAATTAATGTTAAATCAACAGCGACCCCGCGACAATGAGGAATGGATCCAGTCTCTGGATTTGAAACATATTCTCCAGGAAATTTATCATAAAGAAATTTTTGACATTGTAATGGACGATAAGCATCAAAAATTTTTAATTTATAACCTTTTTCTTTGGCTAATTTTACCGATTCATATAATTTATCTGCAGCTTTCTTATGTAAAAAATTATAGTTCTTATCATAAATAATATCATTAGTAATATTATCTTTGGTAAAATATTTTAAATCTAATATCACCCCAAATTCTTTTTCAGTAATTTTAACTAAATTATTCATAATATATCCATTTCATTAATTATAATATATCCTTTTTCCAAATTTACTTCTTTAATCATATCGTTATTAAAGGGTAAAATATTCATATGTTTGCTATAATCAATATCGGTAAAATTAATTTCAAATAAATCTCCAGCACCAAAATTCATAACATTAATAATAGAGCCAATTTCTTTGCCAGAAATATTTCTAACTTTTAAATTAACTAAATCATGATAATAAAATTGATCATCATTAGATAAATTTTTTAAATCTTTTTCATCAATAAAAAGATCAGTATTTCTTATCTCTTCAGCTTGATTACGATTATTGATATCATTTATTTTTGCTATATAAATATTTCGCTTTATATTTCTAATTAGTTTTATTTTATAATTTTTATTATCTTTTGCAAAAATTGAACTATATTTTTCTAGATCGGAAGAGTTTTCTGAGTAACTAATTAATTTTACTTCACCTTTGATACCATGAGGCGAAGTAATTTTAGCAATTAAAATTTGCATAATTATATAATATACTAATTTATAATGAAAAAGATATTATTATTTACAATTATTATAAACCTATCTTCATGTGGTTATTTTTATAATATCCATAATAACAGCCAAGAACAAAGTTATATTAGAATTGTTGATTCTAAGGGTAAACCAAAAAAAGTTAGAACTTTTACCCCAGAGCTAAATATACAATATTTAACAGCACAAGAAAGTCAAAAATTCAGATCAAATACTACTCCAAGAGTGCAAAATCCAGCTATTAATGAAAGATATAATTCTTCAAGAATAGAAAATAATCTAATGTCTAATGACGGAAGAAAAGAGACTCAAGAAACAAAAATTAATAAACAAACTCAGCAGAAAGTTCCAAATCAAAATAATAACAAATTAGAGACAAAAGAGCAAATAAATAAAAAATCACAAAATGATCAAGAACCAGCTGCAATTATTTATAAGCTAGATAAGGAGGAGTTGTCGAAATATGATTTAAAGCCAAATAAAGCAAAGAAATCCAAAATAAAACCATCAGGATCAAAACTTAAGAGAGGTGATTTATTAATTCAGATATCTTCTTTTGCTAATAAAAGAAAAGCTCTCAGGGCTAAGAAGCAAAAAAATGTTAGAAATAGCAGAGTAATATCAGTAAAAATAGGTAAAAAAACCTATCATAAATTAGTTGTTGGTCCATTTAGAAATAAAAAACAGGGTAATATTACTTTAAAAAAGTTAAAAAAACTGGGCTATAATGATGCTTTTTACTATAAATATAAGGGCTGATGGATAGAGAGATAGCAAAAAGAGAATTTTTAGATAATTATTTTAAATCACCTTATAATATAAAACCTATTCCTGGCGATTGTTCGCCGCGTTCCTATGATAGGATATTTAATGAGAATAAAAATTTTATTTTGATGGATGCCCCAATTGAGGTGATGAATATTGAGACATTTGTTAAAATTGACTCTATTCTTCGAGATAATAATTTTTCTGCACCAGAGATTTATAAAACTGATAAAAAAAATGGCTTTCTATTGTCAGAAGATTTAGGTAATAATAGTTTTAATAATATATTATCAGATCTAAAAAATCAGGAATTATATTTAAAAGAACAAGAAATTTATCAATATGCCACAGATCTATTAATTGAATTACATAAAATAAACTTATCTGAAATTGATTTACCAGAATATAATAGTGATTTATTGTTAAAGGAGTTAAGAGTTTTTGTTGATCATTATTTAAAATTTATAAAAAATAGAGAATTATCAGTAAAAGAGCAGAGAGAGTTTCAGGAAATATGGCTTGAAATATTTCAAAAATTATCAAATGATAGATTTTTGGTTCTTAGAGATTATCATGCTGATAATTTATTTTTTTTAGAAAAAAGATCTATTCATAAAAAAATTGGCCTAATTGATTTTCAAGATGCGGTTTTAGGTTCAAGAGCTTATGATTTGGTTTCTTTTTTGCAAGATGCTAGAAGGGATGTGTCAAAAAATTTACAGAAGGATATGATTAATTATTACATCGATAAAACTTCAATCAATTCTACACAATTTATAACTGATTATAAAATATTGTCTTTACAGAGAAATATCAAAATTCTTGGTATTTTTGCCAGACAGGGAATTTTATATAAAAATAAAAGATATCTTGATTTAATACCAAGAGTATTAGAATATGTATTATCTAGTCTCAAGGAAGATAAAATTTTCAGCAATCTTAAATTATTCTTAAAATGGTAATGAATTTTGATGATACAGAATTATTCTATGACAATAGTTTACTAAATCAAATAGCATCGGAATTAGAAAAAGAAAAGAAAGATATAGAGGAATTATCTGAAGTCTTGAATCAATTGGTAGAGTTATTTCAGGGTGCCTCAAAGTCAGAAATAGCAAATCCTGTTCGATTAAAAGTAAGGCTAAGAGACCTAAATGCAAATTATAGAAAGATATTTTTTATTTTAATCTCAATATCTATTGGTGATCCCAAGAATGGTTTTTTTGTTACTTTAGATTATGATAAGATCTATTATTTTGCTAATCCAGATCAAATTAAGAAGCTTCATAAATCATATAGCAATATTCTTAAATCTAGAGCTGCAACAGAAGGTTTTACAGAAAAAGAGTTTAAAAATTTTATCACTAAATGTTCAAATATAGTAAATGAAATTGTATCTACGATTATTATCAGACCAAATACTGATTTCTTTATTAAGAAGGTAAATATAATGGGAGTTGAAGAAGTGACCTAAAAATTTTTATCAGACTGACATTAAGTAATCTATTATCTTTTTTACAAAACTATTATTGACTTCAAAATTAGTTTTTATTTCTTTTTTCATCACTTGTTTTAAAAAAGTGATCATACCTAAGGCAACAGAAAAAGAAGGGTTATTGAGATCTTTTTGTAAGTTCTTAATACCAACTGGATAGCCAATAGAAACATTTTTGCCAAAAATATCCTCTACCAATTTTTCAATCCCTATCATATTTGCTACCCCTCCAGATAAAATTATATTATTAATTGCATATGATGAATAGCCATTTTCCTCTAGATCTTTTTTAACCATAATAATGATTTCTTCCAATCTAGCCAGCATGATATTTTTCAATTCAACCTTGGTCAATTGAATTAATTTTGTGGGATAAACATCATCATCAAGTTTAAATTTAATTAATTCTTTTTCTTCAATTGGACTAATAACTAGTGAGTTATTTAATAATTTAATATTTTCAGCAATATCCAGATTTACATTTAGCATCATAGCTATATCTCTAGTAATATGAATACCTCCTAAAGCACAATTGCCAATAAAATATAATTTATTATCAATAATAATTGAATATGAAGTGGAGTTGCCACCGATATCAATTACTAAGGTTCCAAAATTTAACTCATTTTCATTCATTACACCAAGCGAGGCTGCATAAGCATCAGAAATATAATTATTAACAGAAATAGTAGAGAATTTCATGCAATTTTCTATATTTTTAATTATGCTATTTTGAACAGAAATAATGTAAAATTTTCCAGATAAATAATCGCCAGACATATATCTTGGATTTGTCACTTTAGTATTATGGTCTATTTTATATTCTAGTGGAATAAGGTGGATTATTTCTTTCTTATTATTTTTAAAATTGGTTTTGATATCTGAAACCAAAGCCATGATATCAGAATTATTGACAATTTTTGATGATATTTTATTAGTGACTAATTTTGTAACTGACTCCAACCTAAGGCCTGATATATTAACAACTAATTTACTTATGTTAAACCCAGCCATTTTTTCGGCATCCGCGATGGTTTTTGTGATGGCTAATTGCGCCAGCTTCATATCATTTATAGCAGATGAAGATATGTCAACAGATTGTCTATAACCATAACCAACAACTCGAATATTTTTGTCAGAAATTTCGGCAATAATACATGCTAATTTAGTCGTTCCTATATCTAAAGCTGCAACTATTTTGCCTTTAATAGACATTAATAAATTTATTAATTATTTTGGAAAGTACAATTGATAAAAATAATTAAAAATTATTTAATTGCAACTGGATATTAATTCGGTTGCAAAGCAGGGCAACGGAATGCTGGTTGCATAACATTATAAATGATTTAGATTACTTATCAAATGCAAAGCTAGGTAATTTAATTAAAATGGTTATGCTTTTAAATATTCTAGAAACCTATGAAAAACCCATTAATTTAATATAAAATCTCTCAACAACATAATTTCTATTAAAATATTTTAGATATTTTTTGATTAAATTACTTGAATCAATAAGCCATAAAGCTAGTATTTTAATAAAATAACATCAATATCATGGCAACATAACAGTCATTTTTTTCTTTAGCAGTTAGTGATAGAAAGTTAAGAGCAGAAAAATTTCTTGATCAGAAAATCTTTTTGGATGAATATCATTCTATCTTTAAAGCAACTTGCAAAATTATTATTTTTATGCTACAATGGGGTAGATTCATCTTAAATAAATCAATATATTATGTTAGAATTAAAAAAATTAACAATTTTTATTTTTATCATCTTTTTCTCGAAATTTTCTCTAGCTAATAATTGTGTAAAATTATCTGGTTATGATTTTGAATTTCTGGAAAAAACAGGTGCTTGTGCTGGATATTTTCTTGAGACCTATAATAATTCTAATATTAATACAGCTAGTTCAAAAAATAGATTTAATAGTCTATTAGGCAAAAATAATAATGGTGGTTATACCATTCATTTCAGTTTTGATAGGGCAGATGAAAATATTACAGGTGATCAAACTTTAGTAGCTTTTTATGAAAATATAGCAGATGCCCCTGGAACAGAAATTGCTAAAATAGGAATTAATAGTGAAGGGAATTTTTATCATAGTCACGGTACTGATAATATATTATTATCATTATCAGATGATGTAGATTTTAGAAATCCTCACACTGCAGTTATTGTTTATGATACTAAGAGAAGACAGTTGATTTTAAATATTGATGGCGAGGAGGTTTATATTAATGTAGTTGAGCCATTAAGTCAGTCAAATATCAATAAGATAGTTTTAGGTAATAACTATGTTGGTAAGATTGGTAATCTGAAGATTTATGCTACTAATGTATCAATTGCAGAAAGAGAGGTTATAGCAAATGCTTTATCAAAATGGGTTAAGATCAAGCCAAAATCATTAATTAAGAAACGAAATGGTTCTTTTGAGACGGATTCTCAATCAGCTTCCAAAGCTTGCAATGTTGGAGCAGTTGTTGAGGGGAGTTACTGCTATGGTCCATATAATGCTGGAAGTGATTATACCTTACCCTATCAAGCTGCAGATCCAGGGGCAGTTAGATATGATAATGCTGCCAATAGTTCTGGAACTGCGATAGCTTTTTCTTGTAATTCAGGATATACCGCATCAACCAGCCCAGCTCCAAGCTATTATTTTAATGGTAGTGGTAAAATACAAATTCAAGGCCATTGTGTTTTAAGCTCCCCAGTTATAGACCCTAATTGTTATTCTGTAACTATTGGGGAAGTAGCACCAGAAAATTTTGCTGAATGCGGCAATATGCTAGTAGTTGATCGTGCAATGCTCAATTCGGCCATTGCTGATGGTTCTTATGATTTTAAACCAGGTGATGGCTATACTTCTCATACTGATAAAACATATAGTTTTAATGAAATATTTACGGGACAAGTAACTAGTATGCATGGTATGTTTCATGGTTCTGCTTTTAATGGTGACATATCAAATTGGGATACAAGTAGTGTAACTGATATGAGTAAGATGTTTCATAGTTCTGCTTTTAATGGTGACATATCAAATTGGGATACAAGTAGTGTAACTAATATGTCTTGGATGTTTGAGAGTTCTGCTTTTAATGGTGACATATCAAATTGGGATACAAGTAGTGTAACTGATATGATTGCTGTGTTTGCTTGGAATGAAGTTTTTAATGGTGACATATCGAATTGGGATACAAGTAGTGTAACTAATATGAGCTATATGTTTGCTTGGAATAAAGTTTTTAATGGTGACATATCAAATTGGAATACAAGTAGTGTAACTAATATGGCTGGTATGTTTATTGATGCCAAGCTTTTCAATCAAGATCTTAATAATTGGGATACATCTAATGTAACTAATATGTATGTGATGTTTCTTAATTCTGTTTTTAATGGTGACATATCAAATTGGGATACAAGTAATGTAACTAATATGTCTGGGATGTTTGAGCGTTCTGTTTTTAATGGTGACATATCAAATTGGGATACAAGTAGTGTAACAAATTGTGCTCGTTTTTTCAGAGATGCTGGTGGAGCAATGACGTTACCGAATTTCGATGGTTGCGCAACTGAATCATAGTCAGGCGTCTTTGAGTCAAATTACCGGAGCAATCAAGATCTTAATAATTGGGATACATCTAATGTTACTAATATGCGTGAGATGTTTGCTTTTGCCCCTGATTTTAATCAGGATTTAACCAGTTGGGTCGTTTCTGGTGTAACTAATTGTTCTAAGTTTGCTATTTATTCTGGCTTAACCGCTCCTAATAAACCAAATTTCACTGGTTGTACAGAGTAATAGCAATTTTACTTTTATTTTGCGCTTCCTTATTATTAGTTCATTTTTTCAAATTTACCACAGCCCTTCGGGTTACTGAGGGTAGTCGACAATTTATTTAGGCACAACAACATTACCAATATATCACAAGCCTTGTATAAAAACGCAATCGGAGGAATTGAGGATTATATTATTTAGCATTCCGCTCTCTGGGTCGCAAACTAATAGTTTGTAACTGGATTAATATTATGCTTGAAAATATGTTAATAATATTTGATAATCATGGCCAATAAGCCAATAATAAAAATATGATTGAAATAATGACCGAAAAACACACGCCATTAATGCCAAAAGCTACTGCTATTTGGCTTATAGATAATACGTCTTTAACATTTAAGCAAATTGCTGATTTTTGTGACATGCATATTTTAGAGATTCAAGCAATTGCTGATGGTAATATTGCATCAAATATATTGCCCCAAAGTCCAATATCATCTGGACAATTAACCAAAGAAGATATTGCAAAATGCGAGTCTCAACCTGATTTAGATCTTGTTATTAATGAAAAAGCAATAGTTGAAACCAAGATAAAAGGTAAGAAAACTAAATATATTCCAATTGCCAGAAGAGGTGATAAGCCGGATGCTATAATGTATATCATTAAAAATTATCCTGATATTGACAGAAAGAAAATCAAAAAACTTATCGGTACAACTAGTAACATGATAGAGTCTATTTTTAATAAAACTTATTGGAATTATAAGGAGTTAAAGCCAAGAGATCCTGTTTTACTTGGTCTTTGTAGTCAATCTGATTTTAATAAATTACTTGATGAATCAGGTATTAAAATAAATCAATCTAATTAATTATGTCTATAAAAGTTAAAAATGTAGCACCTTGGGTAACATCTCAATGTGAAGATGGTACCAAAATTGAATTAAGTGATTTAAGAGGTCAAAATATCATCATTTATTTTTATCCAAAAGATGATACACCTGGTTGTACTATTGAAGCCCAAGATTTTACCAAATATCTACCAGAATTTGAAAAGTTAAAAACTATAATTTTAGGAGTTTCAAAAGATTCTAAATCTAGCCATTGTAAATTTATTGAAAAATATAATATTGGCTTCAACCTAATTGCTGATGAAGAAAAAAAATTATGTCAAACTTATGGAGTTTTAAAAGAAAAATCTATGTTTGGTAAAAAATATTTAGGAATTGAAAGAAGTACCTTCTTAATTAATGCTGATGGTAATATTGCAAAAATATGGCGTAATGTTAAAGTAAAAGGTCATGTTGAGGAAGTTATCAAAGCCATTAAAGCTATATAATTGACAAATCATAAGTCTGAAAAAGATGGAAATTGGTATTAAAGATATGACTATTGGCATTTTTGGTGGTGGTCAATTAGGAGATATGCTATCTTTGGCAGCTCAAAATCTTGGTTATAAAACAGTAATATTTACCGATGATAAAAATTCTCCTGCCATTAAAAATTCATCTGATCATATAATATCTGACTATCAAAATAAGGAAAATCTTCTAAAATTTGCTCAAAAAATTGATGTTGCAACATTAGAATTTGAAAATATCCCGCCAGAATCAGTAGATTTTATTGAAAAATATTGTCCAATTTTCCCCAATAGTCGAATCTTAAAAATAACCAAAAATAGATTTTTAGAAAAATCATTTATGGTAAAAAATAATATTAAAACCACTAGATTCACCTTAGTAAAAAACCAAACTGATTTTTTAGAACATTTACAAAAATTTAACTATCAAGCAATTTTAAAAACTAATCAAATGGGTTATGATGGTAAGGGTCAATTTCGAATTAAAGATCAAACTCATATACCAGATATTAATTTTCATAAAGAAGATTATATTTTAGAAGAATTTGTACCATTTGCAAAAGAAATATCAGTAATAATTGGACGCAGCAGGTCAGGAGCGATATCATGCTATGAACCCTTAGAAAATAAACATAAAAATGGTATCCTAGATACCAGCTCCTATCCAGCTAATATTGACAATCAGATAAAAAATAATGCTAAATTTATTGCTCAAACAATTATTAAAAATTTAGATATGATAGGTTTACTTGCTGTTGAGTTTTTTTTATTAAAAAATGGAGATCTCTTAGTTAATGAATTGGCGCCAAGACCGCATAATTCTGGTCATTTTTCTATGGATGGAGCTAAAACTAGTCAATTTGAACAATTAATTAGAATTATTTGTCAATTACCACTTGGAGATACTAAATTTCACAAGGAAGGATATATGAAAAATATTATAGGTGACGATATATTAAAAATAGATAATATAACGAAAGATAAAATTTATAAAATTCATCTATATAATAAGAAAACCATTAAGCCTGGTAGAAAAATGGCCCATATCAATTTTATTAATAATGACTGAATTAGAATATATGAAACAAGAAGATGGTTTTCTTGGTATTAAAGAAAATTATCTTACAGATGTCAATCAGGCAAAAATAGTTGTTGTTCCATTTGGTATGGAATCATCATCAAAATTTAATACTGGTACTAGGACAGGACCAAGGGCTATTATTAGAGCTTCTCATCAATTGGAATTATTTGATGAAGAATATAACTCTGAAACTTATAAAGATATTGGTATTAGAACGTTGGCTGAACATAGAGTTGATTATAATGCAGCAAATGCTTTAAATGATATTGAAGATATAATAGAGCACCTTATAGAGGAAGATAAAATACCTCTAATTTTAGGTGGAGAGCAAACTTTAACTTCTGGTGCAATTAGGCCATTCATTAAAAAATATGAAGATTTAGTAATATTGCATTTTGATTCACATACTAATTTAAAAGACCCAGATTCTGATACTAATTATTCAGGACTTTCTTCGATTAGAAAAATTCCTCCACATAAAATCTCCAAAATTATTTCTTGTGGTATTAGAAGCGTGTCAAAAGAAGAGAAAGAATTTATTGATAATCATAAAAATATTTTTGAAATATATTATGCTAAAGATCTGGATAAATGGAATAAAAAAGAAATAACCGCTAGTCTTAAAGGAAAAAAAGTATATTTAACCTTTGATTTATCTGGCTTTGATTCAAGCGTTATGCCTGCAACTGGTATGCCAGAACCAGGTGGTTTTTTTTGGTCAGATGCTATGAGAATTGTCAAAGAAACAGCAAAAATTAGTGATATTGTTGGAATTGACATAGTTGAATTGGCACCAATTTCTTACTTACATTCTTGTGATATTCTAGCTGCCAAATTGGGATATAAAATTCTTGGACATATATTTAATCAAAGAAATAAATAATACCAAATATCATCTTAAAAGCTACATAAAAACTCGACAATCTAGCTGCATCTTTTTAGCTAGAATCTAGTACAATTTTTTGAATTGTAACTCGGTATAATCTGCAATAAATCAATTTTTCAGTCGCAAAAACTCTATAAAGCCAAATTTCTCTGTAGCAAAAATTGCTTTAAAGATAGAAAATGATATTATGATTTAATTGATAATTAATAAAATTTATGACCAATGAAATTATAAAATCAAAGAATTATCTTCAAGCATTAGGGAACCTCTGAAAAACTAAAAATTCCAATTTTTAGTTTTTCAGAAGTTCCATAAGTATATGAAAACGAACTGCTTGGAGGTTATGCCATATTCTTTATTTTAAGATAAAACTTGATATAAAAATTAAACCGACCCTATATTAATGTATATTATTTCAGGAAAATATCGAGGTAGAAAATTACTAGAGTCGCCAAAATCAGGAAATTTAAGACCAATTAGTAATAAAAATCTAAAGAATATTATCAATATTCTATATTCTGGTCATTTGTTAGAAAATCTTAAGATCAATATTTCAAAATTAAAATTATTAGATTTATTTGCTGGAACTGGAATATTTAGTTTTGAGAATTTATCGCAAGATATTTATTCCACAACATTGGTTGATATTAATCAGAATAATTTGGATATAATTGAAAAAAATAGCAACTTACTTGATGAACAAAAAAAAGTTAAAACCATAAAATATGACCTTCAAAATGGCTTGCCCAGATTAAATCAAAAATATCATATTATATTTGCTGATCCACCATATAGTCAAAATCTAACAGAAAAAATATTTTTAAATTTAGAGAAAAATGACTATCTTGAAAATAATCATCTAATCATCATCGAAAGTCATAAAAAGGAAGAGATAAAATTTAATCCAGAAAGATTTCAGATTATTAAGGAGAAAATATATGGTAATAGTAAATTTAGTTTTTTACAAAAAATTAATATTTAGATATATAGTTATCCTGATATTTTTTGTAAATATTTTAACCATTTATTATTTTTTAAACCCTTTTTAAGTAAAAGATTTTTAGCTTTGCCCGCTTCATCAAACATTCCCAATTTATAATATATGCTGTAAATTCTATATAGACTTTCTGGATATTGAGATGTAAATGAGTAATTATCAATAACATAATTAAAATTATTAATAGCACCGATATAATTTTCTTTTTTTTGATAGAATCTTCCTATTTCCATATGATATCCAGCGATATTTTCATTAATTATTTTAATTTTTTTCATAGCATCTTTAGCATGAATTGAATCTATATTTCTAGACATGATATCTCTAAAACCATATAATGCTAATTTGCTTTCAAATTGAGATCTAGAAATAGATGGCATCTGATTATAATATGATATTGATCTGAGATATTGCATATAGATCACATTTTTATCTGAAGGGTAATTACTGATGTAATCTTCTGCTAAGGTAATTGTTTCTGGATATGATTTATCTTTATAATAACAATAAGAGGCTAGAATTTTTGCCTCTTTTGCCAAAGGAGAGAAAGGAAATTCTTCAATAATTTCATCAAATTTATTAGCACATTCAACAAAATTATTATTTTTAAGAATTTTCATGGCTTTTTTATATTCTTTCACTGCTGTTTTTTCTTTTTTGGTACTAGAGCAGGAGGTTAATATAAAAATAGTGATAAAAATTATGACATAATTAAATATAGATCTGATCATCTAAGAATTTTAATAAATTTCTATCATTTTTTATTAATAATGGACCATCCAAATCAACTAAATCAGCAATTTGTGCTAAATAAAATGCTGGTTTTATAGATAAAGAACTGCCAACCATGCAGCCAACCATAATTTTAAAACCCATATTTTTAGCTTTTTTAGCAAGTTTTAAAGCCTCGGTCAGGCCACCGGTTTTATCTAATTTAATATTAATCATATCATATTTGCCATATAAATTTTCTAAATCACTAGAAATATGACAAGATTCATCAGCACAAATGGTAATTTCTTTTTTAATTTCTCTTAAAAATTCATCATTATTAGTTGGAAAAGGTTGTTCTATCATTTCAATTTTAGTCTTTTTACAAATTTCTATTGCATCTTGATAATTATTTTGATTCCAAGATTCATTAGCATCAATTATTATCCTATTATTTGGTGCATTTTCTCTAACTGCTAAAATTCTTTGACCATCTGCGCCATCACCTGCTAATTTTAATTTTAATAATGGGTATTTATCCTTTAAATTATCAGCATTTTTACCCATAATTTTTGGATCGTCAATTACTATGGTAAAGGCGGTAGAAATTTTTTTTGCTTCTGGTAAATTAGCTATTTGCCAAATATCCTGGCCTGATTTTTTAGATTCAAGATCCCAAAGAGCGCTATCTATGGCATTTCTAGCAGCACCTGCTGGTATAATTTTTTGTAAATCTTGTCTATTTATTCCAGATTCAATTTTATCCCTAATATCGGTAATTTGTTTCATAACCGACTGACAAGATTCTTGATATCTGGAATAGGGCACAGATTCACCTTCGCCATAAATATCACCCTCTGATATTTTTAAATAAATAACTTCAGCTTCCTTTCTAGTACCATGAGCAATATTAAAATTTTGTTTTAATGGAAATATTTGTTTTTCTAGAAAAAGGGATTTCATTATTTTTAAATTAATTGAGAAATAATATCATCAACTCCAAAACGATAAGGATCTGTTGCTGGCAAATTAAATTCTTCTTTTAAATCTTTTAAATATTTTTTAGCCTCAAAATCTGTCATAGATTTGGTATTACAAGATATGGCAATAAATTTAACATTTGGATTGGTTAATCTGGCCATTTGAAGATTAGTTTCCATACATAATTTTAAATTTGGTACGGGATAATCAGGTAAATTCCTCATATGTTCGCGTGATGGATCGTGACATAAAATTAAATTATCAGGAGCAGATCCATGTAGTAAAGCTAAAGTAATTCCAGCAAATGAAGGATGAAATAAAGAGCCTTGACCTTCAATAATATATATTTCATCTTCTGGAATATCTGGAGTCATAATTTCAACTGCACCAGACATAAAATCTGCTGGAACATTATCAATTGAAATTCCTGTACCAGCAATAAATATGCCCGTTTGTCCAGTTGCTACAAAATGAGATTTTTTACCAGACTTATTTAAAGCTTTGTGAAGAGTTAGAGTTGTATACATTTTTCCAACTGAGCAATCTGTGCCAATAGTAAGAATTTTTTTTCCTGATCTTTCACCGCCATTGCCAGTTTTTAGAGCAAAGTCACTATGTCTAACATTATAAAGATTTACACCATATTCTTTTGCTGTTTTGGCAATAATATCAATATCATCTAATTTTTTATGTAAACCACTAGCAATATCCATACCAGATTTTATGGCCTCTAAAATAGATGGAATCCAAATTTCAGAAATATATCCTCCAGAATTAGCAAGACCAATAATGAAAGTTTTTGCTCCCCTTTCTTTAGCCTCTAAAATCGATATTTCCTGTAATGATGGTATATTTACAGTAGATTCTGGTAATTTATTGTAACCTAAGCATTTTTCTGGAGCAAAATCTGCAATGCCATTAGCCGTTTTAGCGCTAATTGAGTTAGTAGCGTCGCCAATAAATAATAAATAAGGAAGCTTAATACTAATCATTGATTGAAAAATAGATATTCCCTAAGGATAAAAAGAGCCAAATAACAAGAAAAATCAGAAAATAAGATAGAATTTGATAAATATAAACCAATTCATATCTAACTAAGGTAAATTTTAACCTATTATAATGATAAATATCAATATTTTTTTTAATGATCTTTCCAAAAGATGTGCTAAAAAATATGATAGCAAAAATTAGAGATAAATCGACATCATATAAAATTTCTATTGCTAAATATATTAGGAATAAAAGGATGTTTTTTTTGTAATTGAGTTTTATTTCACTATAAAATAGAATCAGGTCTCTAATTAAAATATTTAAAAATAACATGGGAATTTTTTCAAAAAAATCTGTTAAGAAAGATATTTTCCAGCAAAATAAAAATTTTAAAAGTATTTTTTCTAGTAAAAAACTAGAAACTAACCAATTGGAAGAATTGGAGGATTTATTAATTAGTGCAGATGTAGGTATTGAATTTACCACTAAAATCATGGATTCTGTTTCTAAGGCAAAATTCGATAAAAATACTAATTTTGCTGAAATAAAAAAGCTAATATCAGAACAAATATCTTTATCATTAACTCCTGTAGAAAAAACTCTGGAAATTAAATCTGATAAAAAACCTTATATTATGGTTTTTAATGGTGTAAATGGTGTTGGAAAAACTACTACAATTGGTAAAATTTCATATCTCTTAAAAAATGAGGGTAAAAAAGTTTTGATTGCCTCTTGCGATACTTTTAGGGCTGGTGCTAATGAGCAATTGAAAGTCTGGGCCGAAAGGTCTAATTGCCCAATAATTGAAGCTACAAAATCAGGCGAAGATCCATCAGCTGTTGCTTTTAGATCGGTAAAAAAAGCTATTGATGAAGAATTTGATGTTTTACTAATTGATACAGCAGGAAGATTACAAAATAAAAAGGGTCTAATGGAAGAGCTTGGCAAAATTAATCGTATTATTAAAAAGGCTAGTGGTTTTGATGCTGATGAGAATATTTTAGTTATTGATGCTAGAAGTGGCCAAAATGTTATTAATCAAATTACTAGTTTTGATGAATATATTGATGTTACTGGTTTAATCATAACTAAATTAGATGGCACTGCCAAAGGTGGTATATTGTTAGCAATTACTGAAAAATTTGCCAAACCAATCTATGCTATTGGTGTGGGAGAAAAAATAGAAGATTTGAGAGAGTTTAATGCTAGGGAATTTGCGGATGGATTATTATTATGAAAAATTGTGAAAAATCAAAGACAGCTACAAATTGCTAAAAAAATAAAGAGATCTTTGGGGGATATTTTTGCTAGTGATAGTAATTTAATTTTGTCCGATGGCCATAATATTACCGTAAATCAGATTGACATTAGTCCTGATCTAAAAAATATGAAGGTAATTATTGATACATTTAGCAATATCAAAAAAGGTAAAATCTTAAAGATTCTTGAGCAAGAATCTTCTTATATTAGAAAAAAAATTGCTGGAGAAATAAATTTACGCTATGTACCAAATATTAAATTTATCTTTTATGATGAAAGAGATAGTAATAGTAATATAGAAAAAATTTTAATGGAAGAATCAAGGAAATTTAATCAAGATCCTAACTGTTAAGGAATTTCTCCAATTTTAGTTTTTAGAGATTTTAAGATAGGCTTCCCTCCTTTCTTAGCATTTTGTCAACTTCACCAACATGATATTCTTCCTCGGTGATTTTTTGCACAGCATATTCTCTAACCAAAATATATTCTAAATCTTCTTCAACTAATTTTAGTAATTTTTTATATAAGGAAAGTGCCATATTTTCATGTTCCTGAGATTCTTGTAAAATATAGTCAATATTGTGATTTTCAGTTTCTAATAAGGGGCCAATGGAAAGAGATGGGTGGCCACCATAATGAGTGATCATTTCACCAGCTTCCCCAGCATGAGTTAAAGATTCAGTAGCTTGTTCTTTGAGCCATTTAACAATTGGAATTCTATTATGACCAAAGATCATTAAAGAATAATGAGTATATCTAACCACCCCCGCTAATTCTGTTTCTAAAATTTGATTGAGAATATTGATTATTTCTTGTTTTTTATTGGTCATAATCAAAGTAATGTTTCTTCTTTGTAAATATTATAGTCTTTTTCTAATTCTTTTGATGAAACTTTTTTATGTTTTATCTGAATATTTTTCTCAAAAAAGTCAGCAATTTTATTGTCAAAAATCTCATTTTGAATTTGCCCTAACATTTCTTTATTTTGAAGATAGAAATTTTTAAACATCTCCTCATTACCTGGAAATAATTTAGATTTTTCATCAAGAGATTTATTAATATCTTCTTGGGTTACAGAAATTTTATTTTTCTGTGCTTCTTCACTAAAAATCAAAGAACATCTAAGATGCTTTTCCAAATCTTTACGATATTTTTCCTGAGATTTATTTTTCTCCTTATCATTAGTAAAGCCTTTGGCAAAATCCCTTTTTTCAATTTCTGGCCAAATTTTATCAAATCTTTCAGAAACCATACCTTCTGGTAATTCAAAATCAAATTTTTTATTTAAATAATCAGTTAATTCACCTTTAAATAAAGCAGCAGAAATATTTTTGTAATTATCAGCAATTTTTTCTGAAATTTTAATTTTAAAATCAGAAATATCTTTAGAATTAAATTTTTCTTTTACCAACTCATCAGTTAATTTTGGTTCAGTGGCTTCCATGATTTTGTTAATTTTTACATCAAATTCAGCCTTAGCAGCGGCAAATTCTTTCTTATGATATTCTTTAGGAAATTTTACCTTAACTAAAATTTTATCACCAATTTTTGCACCAATTAACTGCTCTTCAAAATTATCAATAAAAGTTTTACTGCCAATTTCTAAAGGTTGATTTTCAGCTTTACCGCCTTCAAATTCTTTACCATCAATTTTACCAACATAATCAATATAGGCTTGATCACCTTTGGCAATTTTAGAACCTTCTTTTTTTTCAGACCAATCTTTTAAAGTGGCTAAAGTTTTCTTAATTTCCTCATCAATATCCTTATCAGCGACCTCTAATTCTTTTTTTGTAATTTTGATTTTTTCAAAATTAATTTCTGGAATTTCAGGTAAAAGTTCAAAAGTGATATCATATTGAAAATCTTTACCATATTCAAAATCCTTAACATCAATTTTTGGTGAAAGGGCCAAAGAGAATTTCTTCTCTTCTACAATTTTTTTAATATTTTCATTAATAATTTTTTCAGATTCTTCAGCCATAATTGAAGGAGCATATTTATCCTTAATAACTTTTTCAGGAACATGACCTTTTCTAAAGCCAGCTTGAGAATAATTACCTTTAATTTTTAAAATATAATCATCAATTTTTTGATCAATAATATTAAAAGGAACAATGATTTGATAACCCTTTTTTAATTTTGTATCTAAAATATTTCTTACTTGAGTTTCGCTCATCTTATTATGTTATTTTACTGTGTAATATTTGATATGTACGGATGGAGGGACTTGAACCCCCACGCCTTGCGGCACTAGAACCTAAATCTAGCGCGTCTACCAATTTCGCCACATCCGCAAATCTAAAAAATAATGATAAATATTTAGAAATATTATTGCAAGTAGGAAAAAATACCTTTAATGCTAAGGCATAGATTGATGATAACCATTTACTCCTCTTTGGCAATCAACATTATTATATACATCTCTGTTACCCATCCATTCACAATCGCTACCACTGCAATGAATATTGCTGTAATTTATAGTCTTAGGCCTCATATAATTATAAAATCTATAGGTATCATTATCAATATTATTCCCAGAGTTAGCTCCTCCCGGATTTCCATAACTATAATCATGTAATCCGCACACATTACCATGCTCTCCTGCGTTATGATTGGTATAAGATTTATCTTTCAAGGATCCGTCATTGCAAACATATCTACCTCTAAATTCATGATTATGCCTTTTATATTGTGATATAAAACTAAAATCAAAAAACTCTTGATGTAATAATGTTCCTTTAATAACAACCCTACCATTCTGATGATGTTCGCCTCTGTTATATGCAATTGATACATCACATCTAGCTCTGCAATTATCATTACCGTCTACCCTCCAGCTACCATCATTTTGGCAAATCTTTTTTGGATGATTTTTTGAGATTTTAGTATGCATAGGGTTGTTAGTACATTCATCATAATCAAATTCTGCCCCTGCAAATGATATCTTGTTATCAATGGCATTTAGATTCTCATCGCTCATTTTTGAGCCACCAATTGGATTTTTCAACTCTCCTGGATCGCTCATTTTTGAGTCAGTAATTGGATTTTTCAACTCTCCTGGAGGGCAATATTTTTTGGCACTAGCAGCATTTATAGATGCATCAAAACTAGGAGGTGTAGAATCTGGATTATATTCATGTAAAGATAATTGATCAATATTATTGTCACTGGTTTCATATTGACATTTTTTAATAGTATAAGGAATATCTGGATTTTGACGATTTGCTAGGCTATAACCCCCTGTAGAAGTAATAATATTTGGATAGGTAATATTAAGACCAATTGGAGGAGTTATATTTTCTGTTAGCATATCTAAAGTGTCTAGATGTTTAAATGAAGATATGATATCCTGATTTTTAATTGGATAACTGCCATTGATCTGTAAGCCTTGCGCTATATTGCCCCTAGCTGCGCATAATGGCGTGGCTTTATCTTGGTTCGTTGGATTTTGATGATTGCTTTTCTGAGCTTCTGATAAATTTGCAAAATCAACATCAATTTTTGACCAAATACCATTTTCATTACATTTTCTAGCAATTAAAAATTTCCTCTCAGATCGACCAGCATCAAAAGATATATTATCTGGATTAGAAAACTCAATTTCTTGACAATCATTACTAGATTGACATTTGCCAGCGCCAACATATCTTGTTTTGCCAGCGGATGCGGTACCGTAAGCATATTGAATTTTGCCAAATTCCTCAGATTGCCATTCAATTTCAATATTACCAAAAGATGTCGGATGTTTTGTAATTCCGGTATTAATCCTATTTACTAATTCAATTTCAATATTAGAAATATTACTCGGGAAAATTGAATTTTTATTATTAATAATAATTTTTGTCTCTTCAGTAGCATCAGTTTTAATAGTATCAGGATATGAGAAATAAATATCTAATATATGATCAGAAAGTAGTAAATCAGAACTACCCTGATTAAAAATAATTTTCTTTGGTGGATTATGTTTAAGATTCTGACAATTACCATCTTGATCACATTCATGAGGAATAGTAATTACTACATAAGGATCAATATCATTTTCTATATCAGCAGGAATATAGCTAATATTAGCATTAGTAATATTATCCCATTTTTCTCCAATTGCTGCTCTAAAATCATCCGCTCCTAAGCATCTCGAAATGCAAGGATTGTCAGATCTAACCCATTGTACTCCATACACCCCATTACTATCCTTCTCATTTGTAACATAGCAATGTTTTACAGGATTTAAGCCAGCCTTAATCATTCTAGTGCCATTATCATTAAATATTATGTCATCTTCATTTAAATTATCATCAAATCTACTGACATTATGAAGCAATTCTAAATCATATGGATATGGTTTAAAAGTTTTAGCGCCATTGCTGTCACTTATTTGTTCACATTGATCAGAAGACATAGCATATACACTACCTTCACCATCTGGATATCCAACAATATTACTATAAGCAAAAGGCGCTTGATTTTCATTTACAGAATTAGAGCTCGTACTGCTTCCGCCACAGCTAGCTAACTCACAAACATCAGCATTGACTAATTTCAGAGCATTGAGATTAGAGTTATTTCTGCCATAAGTTAGATTATCGAGATTTGACTCATTGCCATCATAATTACATGCTAGATAAGGCTGCCTGGTATTATCACCACTAACATAAGTTAAACCCCTGGCCAAATCATAATAACATCCGCCCATAACAACGGATCTTTCATTTAAATCAGTAACAGCAAAATCATAAAAAGTGGCAGATTGACTTCTAGATGCTTTCAATTTATTTGTTTCAAGATTTTTATTAATAAATTTGGTGCCTTGTAGATGATTAATAACATTATATGGGTTTGACAAATCATATGAATTAAATGAACCAGTTGGATTGCCCACTAAATTACATTCAATTCTCTCACAATCGCTTATTACATTTTCTCTTGATTTACGATATTCTACTTCTCCAATTGGTGTGCAAATCTTTTGCGGCAAATTTCCGCCCGGTGTAAGTTTAAAACCATCTAAACAAGCGTTCGCCTCTACATATTGATCAATATCTGCAGCTGTTATTTCTCGTGGTTTATTATCATCAAGATTATCAGTATTTTGCCAATAGGCATAACCAACCTCCTGACCTTTTTCATGTAAATTAATATTTTCTAGAGTTTTTTCTGGAAGATTATGATATTGCCCTCCAACATTAGATTGTCTATTAATGTAATAGGTTGGTTTATTAGAATTACCTCTTACTTGACATTTCGGTCTCAAACAAGCTCTATTTTTACTATGATTAATTTCTATAGATTCTACCGTAACATCAGAATTTGTAGAGAATTTTACTTGAATAAATGTTGGGGCAATAGATGATATAGTTGAGATAATTTCCCCTCCAGAAGCAAGTTTTAACTTTACCTCATCACCTTCAAATAAGAATGAAGATAATGGTAATAATTGATTGCCATTCTTATCTTTTAATCTCTGACGTTCAGAATCAATTAATGATATATTTCTAATTGTAGATCCTCTATTGATAGATATATCGGCAATATCTATTTCCATAATAACATCTGTAAATTCGGCGCCATCGCCATTTGTAGATTTTTGACAGCTCATAATAGGGTTGGCACCATTAGTTACCTTCCAATTTTCTAAACATCTACCTTTAATAATAATTCCCCTATCAAATTGGAAAAATGGCAGAAATACATCACCATATTCAGCGTAATTAGTATTAGCAGTACCAGAAGTCCTGGCAGCATATCTAGCATAAGGATCACTCTCTTCAGTAATATTATTTTGACATATTAAGGGCAATTTCTTATCAAAACAAAAACCAAGCTCCCTAGATGTGGCGTTTCTTCTAACTATAAGATTTGCTGTGGTTAGAGAAAGAATATCAAGCTTTGCTTGAAAATCCGGATCATCAGATCTAAGACAGGTACAGGGATTATCATTTATGTCTTTTTGTTTTTCATTCCCCCCTTCTTCGCAGCCAGCATTATATTGAAAATTATTATTAGATTGGCTGCTACCACTGATTTGGGCATTACCATTAATAACAGGATCTAAAATACATTTTCCCATAATATCACTAGATTGATTATTGACATTGTGGCTATAAATTTCAACTGGATTGTAGCTTTCTGGACTTAGACAGACTTCATGATGCCAACCATAATAATTTATATCTTTAATATAGTCACGATCTGCAGCATTATTAGATTGGAATTTGCCAATAATTTTAATCATATTCTCCATTTTAGATTTATTGGTAAGAGAATTATTTATATCCCATTTTGCACTACATTTATTGATAAAAGATTTTTCATTATCTGCAAAACATTTACGCCATAAATTTGTCCTTTGAGATTCTGGTAAGTCAAATAAATTATCCTCAATACATTTATCAAAAAGAATTGAACATTCGTCAGCTTTGAGGCAGAATTTCATATTTTCCAAATTAGCCCTATTACTTTCTGTATCAAGAGAAAAACATTTCTCATTATTTCTTATCAATTCTATTCCAGGGGGTAAATGGGACAAATCTTTTGAAGCGGTTATATCTAGATTGACATTAGAAAGGCGAAGATTATTTATAGCAATATTATTCTCAATTTCTGTATCATCACGTAATCTAATAGTAAATCGACCTAGATTATCATCATAATTTAATAAGATATTATTATGATTAGGTAATTTTCGATAGATATAGATATTTTCAATAGGATAATTAGGATATTCATGAAGGCTCAGAACAGGCCTTTTACCACTAATACCCTTTTTAAGATATATTGTTTTACTATAATCAGTACCTGTAAAATCATTATATTGGTTAGATTTTAATTTTAGAAGACCATCATCTGAAATTTTAATATCATTTCGACCATCATCCATAGTCATATTATTAAAATTATTTGGAAAAGTAACAGGATATCCAGGCTTAGAACATCCGGTTATAATGTCATCAGAAAAAATATCCTTATAACCATTTCCAAGACAACCAGTTTGCAAACTAGTCATAGCTAATTCACTACCATAGCGCACTAAAATAGATGGAGTAAAAAAGTCAGTTTCAAATATAGTAGTAGAATTATTAAGTCCAGCCATATATATTTTAAACTGATTAAAAAATTCCTTCTTCATTCCTATATGGTTATTATTAGCAAAGGAGGGGTGACTATTAATAGAAGAATCTATGATTTCTTTCTCAGCTGAAACGGCATATAATGCAGGTTCACAAGATCTTTGTGATTCTGAAGAATTGGCGCAATCATCCATATTTTGGACACTGCTATTGTCAATTTTATTGGGATATCTTAAGCAATATTGTGAATGCCAAAATCTTTTAGTACTGGGGAAGTTATTTAATGTTTTGTAAGTTTTGGAAACTGATGGCACCAAACCTCTCACTTTCCAAGGAGCTGAATCACCCTGACCCCCATGTTTGGCATCAGCAAAAACGCAAATATATCTATCAGGATAAATTACCGCCCTAAGTCTAACAGAGCCAGAAGAAAGGGTAAAAATATGATCTTCAGATATTTTAGCAGCGCAAGATTTTCCATCTAGTTGAAATTCTTGTGAAGTTTTTCTTTCTAAACCATCACTTCCCATTTTAACTACAGAGCATGCCTGAGGTTTTTTACCATCAATTAATAAATCAGTACATTCATCATAGCCACATTTTTGTTTGTGACAAAATAGGAAGTTACAAGAAACATTGCAACTTCTAGCTCCCCCATCAAACCTCATACAGGCTCTAACTTTATATTTTAAATGGGATCCATGATTCTCTGTCACCACACCACCCATAATATAAGCATCTTTAGTTAGGATAATTTTTGATAAATCTTTACTACCATCATTATTTTTAATCATGATATCTGTAGAAAAATCATCTTCTGACAAAAATTCCTGTTTGAAATAATTATTCTCTGGCAAATGTTTGGATGATGAATAGATAGAGTCATCCATAAAGCTATATTTTTTTAATAAATCATTATTAATAATAATTTCATCATATTGAAATTCATAATGTGTTTGATCATTATCGCCAGCATTGGTATCGCCGCCCTTATAGCCAGAAACATTAGAACTAGCAAGATTATTACTTCTAATATGAATTATGGGAGCAAAACATTGTTTAGGAGAAATAAATTTATCAAAATTAAACTCATTAATTAATCTATCAAAAGTAGTAATAAATGCGGCAACTACAAGAGGAGGTATGCAAAGCAAGCCGGGACAGCCAATAATAAGACTAATACCCGTTGCTATTCCTGTCATAACTAATGTTTTTTTTATTATTTCGCCTCTATTGAGGATATCAAGCTCTAATAAATCACCATAGCTGTAACACAATCTATTAGATTTGGCACCTCTACCGTAACTATTATCGCCATTAACTTCATATTTACTATTGAGATTACCTTTATCATTTCTTGGAATTATAGATTGATTATCTGGGCCAAATTGAAAAAGTGAGCCATTATAATTTTCTCCCCAAGAAATAAAATTATTCCATTTAACAATATTACGAAATTGCCTATTGTTATTATTCGTACTACCCTTGTCAATTAGAGGGTAAGGTTTGTAAAACCAATCTTGATCAGCATCATTATAAATATTTTCTGCTATAATATGATTTTCGGAATTAAGATTGGGATTTTCACTATAATCTTCAGATAAATCTTCTTCTGCAAAATTATATCTGGCATTACACATTTTAGTGACATGTGCATCATCTGGATAATTACAATCAGCAGCGCGAGGTAGTAAACAGTAACTATCTTCATGATTACAAATATTTTGTTCAAAATAATCTGGAAATTTACCTGTATTATTATCAATAGCAAAATTTGCTGTTTCTAAATTATTGTAAGGTAAATATATATTCTGACCTCCCTTATCCTGAAAAAATCTCTTCCTATATCGAGAAAAATTATCCTCTTTACCATTAGTATAATTAGGATAATTAGTGTCGTTACCATAAAGAGCAATATGTATATCTCGATCAAAATCAGCATCTTCAGATTTGTAGCGATTTGGTAAGATAATATCATAATAATTACAATTCACCATCGGTTTGGCTAAGCCATCAGTCGTTGTATTATCATAACAATTTACACCAGGATCGGGGTTGCCTTCAGATTTTGGCAAATCATTACATCGATTCGTATAAAAGCAATTTACACCAGCCTTTGGATTAGCTGGCGCATCATTTCCATAGCATTTTTGGGCACAATTGGGCCCCAAACTTTTATGAATTTGACACATTTTTTCTTGCTCTCTCACTAAAAAACAATTCGCAGTAGCTCTATCATCAGTTGCTCTACTTAAACATTTATCAAGCATGTTGGCAGAAGAGACTAATTTTTCAATTTGAGCAGGTACAAAATCATAACATTTACGATTATTATCATTACAAACTATTTTATCAGCAACAATAAAGCTTTGAGATGGGTCATTAGTGCAATTTTTTAAAGCGACATATTTGGAATTGTCATCTGGATCAGTCCTGTCATTTGGAATTTGAATAATGTTATTAATTGCTGAGTCAATTGACATAAAATTATCATCACATAATGGATATCTGCAGCTAACTCCAGGATTATAATCCATTACTATCTCTACTTCACTGCCTTCCCGTATAGATTTAGTTGTTTTATTTTCAATATTACCATTATCATTAATTTTTCGAACATTAGAACAATTTGGAGATAAAAATTCGTCACTGAAAAAATCCAACTCTTCTGAAGTTAGTTTTCTACAATTATATTGTAATTTAGTGTCGGATCTTGATGCTAACCTATCTTTAATATCACGAGAACCACCAACAGTGTCAAAATGGCTATAATGATGATATTTTCTTGGAATACATCCTATTGGATCATCAGCAATATTTGAGTAACAAAATCTTACACAATTAATTCCTTCTTCTTTACCATCTTCATAACTGCCATTGACAAGTGGTTTACAAATATCTTCTATATTGGTAGGAGAGGTTCTGTTTTTACCATCGCCAATTCTAATACAATTTCTTAGAGCTTTACGATCTGCATCAGCAAAAACTAGGCAAGATGGTAAATCTGCTAAATTCATACAATTTATACGAGGCTCAGGATTTACAACTTTACCGCATGGTGGCATTTCTTGGGCAGCAACTTTTTTACCATCGATTTTTTGACCAAATATAATAATTACAATTTTTTGACCATTAATATAATAATTACAATTGAGACCTGGTCGTGATATATTTTTTGGCGCTGGGTTACTATTTAAATTCTTTGGGGTTGGTTCTAAAAAATCTTCACAATCAGGAAGTGATGAGGCAAAAACATTATTGCTTACTAAGAAAAAAAATATAAAAATTATTATTTTAAAAAATATCATTAATTTTATATTATGATAAGTAATATAGTTGCATCCATATTATTAGTAAGTTTTTTATCTGCTTGTGAATCGCCAGAATCTAGCTTCAGAACCAAAAGAATGGTTGATCGCAGCTATGGACATCTGGATTATGACCGTAAGAAATATAAAAAAATAAAAGAAATTAGTCAAGATAGTAAAATATCCATATATGATGAGGAATATAATTTTGAAGAAAATCTTACATCAAATGATCAAAAATATCAGGGCTATTATAAAGTAGGAAATCCTTATGAAATTGATGGTATTACTTATGTACCACAAAAATATAATTATTTTGAAGAAACTGGACAGGCCTCTTGGTATGGGGAAAAGTTTCATGAAAAATTAACAGCTAATGGTGAAATTTATAATATGAATGATTTGACTGCAGCTCATAGAACCATACCTCTTCCTTCAATAGCTCAAGTAACTAATCTTGAGAATGGTAAATCAATTAAAGTCAGAATCAATGATCGGGGCCCCTTTGCTAATGATAGAATAATCGATTTATCCAAAGAATCAGCCAAGAGACTTGATTTTAAAGATAAAGGCGTTGTTAATGTAAGGGTAGAATATTTAGCCGAAGAAACTGAAGATTTATTACAAAATTTAGGATTAAAATAATGACAAATTATAAAAATAAAAATATCGATTTTACAAAAACAAAAATTGAAACTCAGCTTATTAGAGGTGGTACATTACGCTCCAATTTTGGTGAAACTAGCGAAGCAATTTTTATGAATTCAGGTTTTTGTTATAATGACGCCGAAACTGCTGAAACTAGATTTAATGGTGAAGATCCTGGCTATGTTTATTCTCGCTATCTCAACCCTACATTAAAAATGCTTGAAGATCGTTTGGCTTTAATTGAAGGGGCAGAAAAATGCTGCGTTTTAGCCAGCGGTATGGCTGCAGTTTTTGCTTCAATCATGTGTCAAATCAAAGCTGGTGATCATTTAATTGCTTCCAAAGTATTATTTGGTTCTTGCAATCATATTATCACTAAAATTCTACCAAATTATGGTGTTGAAATTTCTTTAATTGACGGCACTAGTGAAAAAGAATGGCAAAAAGCCTTTAAGAAAAATACCAAAATGGTCTTTATTGAAAGCCCTGCCAATCCCAATTTAGAATTAATTGATATTAAATTTGTGGCCGATCTTTGCAAAAAACATCAGGCAACTTTCATTGTTGATAATATTTTTGCTACTCCTTACACCCAAAAACCATTGGAATTGGGAGTTGATATTATTGTTTATTCTACAACTAAACATATGGATGGTGGTGGTAAATCTCTTGGTGGGGCAGTTCTTGGTCGTGAGGAATTTATTACCGAAACTCTATTGCCTTTTCATCGCCATACTGGTCCGGCTTTAAGTCCTTTTAATGCTTGGTTAGTTTTAAAAAGCCTTGAAACTTTTACTTTAAGAGTTGAAAAACAATGTCAAAATGCTTTACAAATTGCCAAATTTTTAGATTCTCATCCAAAAATTAGCGCAACTCTTTATCCAGAATTACAATCTCACCCGCAATATGATATTTTCAAAAAACAAATGAGCAAAGGTGGTAGTCTTATTGCTTTTGAAATTAAAGGTGGCAAAAAAAATGCTTTTAAATTTATGAATAATCTTAAATTAATTGATATTTCTAATAATTTGGGCGATTCAAAATCACTAATTACCCATCCAGCAACTACCACTCACTATAATATGGGAGAGGAGGGTAGAGCAGAAGTTGGAATTAGCGATGATTTATGTCGCTTATCTGTTGGCTTGGAAAATGTCGATGATTTGATGCAAGATATCAAAAATTCTCTTGCCATTATTTAGAAAAAAATATATCATAGAGTTTAAAAATTTAATTATTTGATATGACTATTGAAGTTACAGCAGACGACATAACTTGGAAAGTGGAGGAACAAGGTAATGTATTTTTAGAATCAGGAAGTTATGATTTAGGAGGTGATAAAGAGGAATTTCTTAATAAAGCGGTAAAAAATATTCCTTCAGACATTAAAATATCAGAAGAAGATAATAGAACATTACAATCCGAAGTTAAAAATGATTTAGAATTTCTATTAAGATTAGTTCAAATGCAAGCCAGTAATCTTGCCAAAACTTATTTTGAAGGTGTTTTGCGCAATATGATTTCTTCTGCCATATCATCAGAAAATATAGAGGAATTAAAGACATTATCAAAAGAAGTGGAGTCTTTAAAAGGTGAAATAGAGGCTAGGACAGATGGTCAACAAGAAAAACATGTTATAAATAGAATAGCAAAAGAGCCATTGTCATTTGATGAAGATAGTTCTGAAGTAAAAGCAGTCAATAAGGTTGGAATTATAAAAATATTATCCCAATTATTAAGTCAAGGATTGGATTTACAAAATCTAGTACAGCATCTAGAACAAATTACTGATGAAAATTTTGACCAAATCTTCCAAGATAGATCTATTGCCAAGAAGGAATTGATAGGGGAAATTAAAAAATGCAACTCAGAAGATCTAAAAGACATAATAGACAATGTAATAAAAAAAATGACCCCATCAACATCTCCCAAAGGAGCAAGAGCAGAAGAACAAGAGCAAAAAATTCCTCAACCGCAACAACAGAAATAATATGATAAATGATAGAATATCATAATTTAATATATCTCATATCAATTATTGTCTTACTGATAATATCAGCCTTTTTTTCTGGTTCTGAAACTGGCTTTACTGCCTCTTCAGAAGGTAAAATTCACCGCTTAGCCAAAGATGGCAATAAAAGAGCTAAAATTGTGGAAAAATTACTTGCTAAAAGAGATAAATTAATGGCTACAATCCTTATTGGTAATAATATTGTTAATATTTTAGCTTCTGCCCTTGCAACTGGTTTGGCTATAGAATATTTTGGTGGTGATAAGGGAGTGTTATTGGCAACGGCAATTATGACTATCTTGATTGTTATTTTTAGTGAAATTACACCAAAAACCTATGCTTTAAAAAAATCTGAAAAAATCGCTCTTTTCCTGTCACCTTTCCTATTATTTTTTAGTAAAATTCTTACACCATTAACCTTTTTTAGTACTAAATTTACTAATTTGCTATATAAGGAAAAAGAAGGTAATAAGACAAGTCCCAGTTCTCACTTGGAAGAAATTAGAGGTGTGGTAGAATTAAAACATAGTCAAGGTGCTTTTTTAAAATCTGATAAGGACATGATTAATGGCGTTCTTGATCTTAAAGAGGTTGAAATTTCAGAAATCATAACTCACAGAAAAGATGTCAAATCAATTAATATCAAGCAGGATTTAAAATTGATAATTAAACAGGCCTTTGAAATTAATCATAGTAAAATACCTCTCTGGGAAAAAAATGAAGATAATATTATCTCAATTTTGGATATGAGGCAATTAATTCTTAATATTAATAAATATTCTGGTGATTTAAGTAAAATTAAATTACAAAATATTACTTCTAAACCTCTTTTTATTCCGCCACAAAATCGTATTGGTCATCAATTAATGGATTTTAAACAAAAAAAGGAATCAGTGGCTATTGTTGTTGATGAATATGGCACAATTGATGGTTTGGTAACCTTAGCTGATATAATTGAAGAAATAATTGGAGAATTTGATCATGAAGGTAAAAGTAAAATTACTAAATTACCCCATGAGCATTTTAAAATAGATGGTAAAGTGCCAATTCGCGATGTAAATCGAGAATTAAATTGGAATTTAAAAGAGAATGATGATAATTCTTCAACAATTAGTGGTTTTGTTATTACTAATATTGGTAAAATTCCAGAAGAAAATGAAGAATTTGAATTTGACGGATTTAGATTTAGGATTTTGCAAAAACAAAATAATCAAATAAAGAGTTTAACTATTAAGAAATTACCAAAATTAGAAGAAGATTATGACTAAAAATCAAAGAAAAATATTATCAAGCATTGCTATTATAGTAATTGTGATCTTAGTATTTTTATTTTCAGAGAAAATAATAAATTCCCTACAAAATCTTAAATATACAAATCAGGATTCTGTTAGCAATGCCAAGATCGAGAATAAATTAGACAATTATAATAATGATGATTGGCAAGGTGAAGAATATCCAGAATTTAAGAAGCAAGAAAAAATAACAGGCAAAAAATTTATGGTTTCTACTCTTGATAAGAGAGCCTCTGAAGCTGGAGCAAAAATGTTAAAAAAAGGGGGTAATGCCATAGATGCAGCAATTGCGGCGCAATTGGTTTTAAATGTTGTCGAACCTCAATCATCGGGTATTGGTGGTGGTGCTTTTTTATTATATCACGATAAAAAGAAGAATAAATCTATTTATTATAATGGTCGAGAAACTGCTCCAGCAAAGTCGCATGATAAAATGTTTCTTAAAAAAGATGGTTTGGCTATGGAGTTTCAGGAGGCTGTTAATGGTGGCTTGTCAGTTGGAACGCCGGGCCTCTTAAAAATCATGAAAGAATCTCATAAAAAATATGGTAAATTAAAATGGCAAACTTTATTTGACCCAGCGATAAAATTGGCAAAGGAGGGTTTTCCGATGGAAGATAAGATTAAAACTATCCTTAAAGATGTAAAATATTTAAAAGATAATTCAGATTTAAAAAATCTTTATTTTAATGAAGATGGTCAAATTAAGGAAAATGGCGAGATTATTTATAATAAAAAATTGGCTGATACTTTATCTCTAATTGCTAATGAAGGTATCAAAAGTTTTTATGATGGTAAAATCTCTAAAAATATAGTCAAAAAAGTTCAAGAATCTGAGAATCCAGGATATTTATCTTTAAAAGATTTAAAAAATTATCGTAGCAAAAAAGGAGAAGTGCTTTGCTCATATTATCATTCATATAAAATTTGTTCCATGTTACCACCAAGCTCTGGAGGTATAACTTTATTACAAATATTGTCGATTTTAGAAGGCTTTAATCTAGAATTTCTTCCTCCAACATCGCCAAAAACAATACATTTAATAGCAGAAGCTACAAAATTAGCTTATCAAGATCGTAATAAATATATTGCAGATACAAAAAAGATTCCGCTAAAAAAATTACTCAATAAGGACTATTTAAGAGAAAGGGCGGATTTAATAGAGTCAGATAAAATTATTAAAAATCCCAAGCCAGGTAATTTTAAATTAAGCAGTAATTATTATATTAATCCCAATGATTTTGAAGCTAATTCCACTACTCATATATCGGTAATTGATCAGGAAGGTAATGCTGTATCAATGACTAGCTCTATTGAATATCTTTTTGGATCAAATTTAATGGTTGATGGATTTATGCTTAATAATCAAATGACAGATTTTTCTTTTCAGCCAAAAGTAAATGGTAAGAGAGTTATCAATAGAGTTATACCGAAAAAACAACCAAGAAGCTCAATGTCTCCAACTTTTGTTTTTGATGAGGATGATAATTTGGTTTTAATAGTAGGATCTCCAGGTGGACCACGCATAATACAATATGTTGCTAAAACAATTATCGCTTATCTTGATTGGAAAATGGATATAGATGATGCAATTAATTTTCCTAATTTTATCGCAATAAAGGATGTTTTAGAATTAGAAAAAAATACTTATTTGGAAAAAATCTCATCTGATTTGAAGAATATTGGTCATAAAATTGAATTGAAGAATATCAGTAGCGGTATTACAGCAATAGCAATTAAAGATGGTATAATTCACGGTGCTGCAGATTATCGTCGTAATGGCTTTGCATCAGGACAATAACACTATATTATAAATTATTGTTGAAATAAATTTTACTATGATTAAAATCTGCCATCAGCGTGATGAATATGTAAATTACCAAGTTTAAAGGAGCTTGATATAAGAAATAAATAGAAATAGATATGAGATCCCATTGCAACAAAATTGTAAGTAAAATTTTATTAGTAACTTTATTTTCTCTAATAAATATATTCCCAAGTGATTTATTGGCAGCAACAAAATATATCAATGTAGCAACTGGTGGTATTACTGGTGTTTATTATCCGGCTGGGGGTGCTATTTGCCGTTTGGTCAATAGGGGGAGGAAAGAACATGGTATTAGATGTTCTGTTGAATCAACTGGCGGTTCAGTTGCTAATATCAATGCTATTCGTTCTGGTATTGTAGAATTTGGTATATCGCAATCAGATTGGCAATATCATTCTTATAAAGGTACTGGATTTTTTTCAGATCAAAAACCATTTAAAGATTTAAGATCGGTTTTTTCTTTATATACTGAGACATTCACTATTATAGTTACTGAAGATTCTGGTATCACAGATATCAATGGAATAAAGGGTAAGGTTGTGAATTTTGGTCCAATAGATTCTGGGGTTTATGCTACTATGGAGGTTTTACTAAGAGCTAAAAAATGGAACAAATCTGATTTTGCCAAAATTACTAATCTTACACCATCTGATCAAATTAAATCCCTTTGTGATGGCGATATAGATGTGATGACTTATATGGCAGGAAACCCAAATGGGGTATTGCAAGAAGTTACTCAATATAGTAATACTGGTTGTAAGGTTAAAATCATTAATATTGATAAAAAAACAATCAAAGAATTAATAAAAATCAATCCTTCATATGTTAAATCTTATATAGCCGGAGGAATGTATAAAAATAATCCCGAAGACATTTTAACTTTTGGCATTAAAGCAACTTTGGTAACATCATCTAAAATTGAAGAAGAAATAGTATATAACCTTACTAAGGCGGTTTTTGGTAAATTTGATGATTTTAAAACATTGCACCCAGTTTTTTCTTCTATGAAGATGAGTGAATCTGTTAAAGATGGAAGCCATGCGCCAATTCATAAAGGTGCTTTAAGATATTATAAGGAGCGTGGTTTAATTAATTAAATATTTACTACTGGGGTGGACAGAACTTAAATTCTTTGTCCCTAATTCATTTATTAAAATAGTAGTCTCTGTTAGAATCGTGGTTCTATTATGCAACTAATCCTTAGATTTATAGGATAAATTAGATTATTTTTCATCCCTCCAAGTGGTATTTAACTTTAAAATCTATGAGTAAAAGAAGAGTAGTTATTACAGGGATTGGTGCCGTAACACCAATAGGAAATGATATTGAAGAAAGTTGGAGTAATCTTACCAAAGGCAAATCCGGGATAAAAAAAATTAGCAATTTTGATAGTGAAGAATTTGCTTGTAAAATTGCTGCCGAGGTCAATTTAGAAAAAGACTTTATTACAAAATTCATTGAAATAAAAGAGCAAAAAAAAGTTGATGATTTTACTATTCTAGCATTAATTGCTGCAGAACAGGCGATTATAGATTCTGGATATAAAATTGAGAGAGAAGAACAAAAGCCTAGATGTGGTGTCTTAGTTGGCTCAGGAATCGGCGGTTTAAAATCAATTGAAAAGGCAGTAGAAACCGTTCATCACAGAAGTCCTAAAAAAGTTAGTCCGTTTTTTATACCATCCAGTCTTATCAATATTGCCTCGGGTCATATTTCAATAAAACATGGTTTTATGGGACCTAATCATTCAGTTGTAACAGCTTGTGCTACTGGTACTCATGCTATTGGAGATTCTTTTAAATTGATTCAAGATGATAGGGCGGATGTTATGATATGTGGTGGTGCAGAATCAGTAGTATGCCCAACGGCAATTGCAGGTTTTGGTGCTCTTAGAGCTTTATCTACAAATTTCAATGATGATCCAGAATCTGGATCAAGACCGTGGGATAAGGATAGAGATGGATTCGTTATGGGCGAAGGTTCTGGAATATTAGTTTTGGAAGAATATGAACATGCTAAAAAAAGAGGTGCAAAAATATATGGAGAAGTAGCTGGTTATGGACTTTCTGGCGATGCTTATCATATAACAGCCCCAGATTCTGAGGGTAGGGGTTCTACAAATGCTATGAAAATGGCTTTATCTGACGCAAAAATTAATCCAGAGCAAATTCAATATATTAATGCTCATGGTACGTCGACACCAATGGGTGATGATATAGAGCTTAAAACAGTTGAAAAATTATTTGGCAATAGGAGTGATTTATCAATGTCATCAACAAAATCATCTATAGGTCATTTGCTTGGTGCTGCTGGTAGTGTTGAAGCTATATTTTCAACATTAGCGCTTAGACAGGGCATCATACCTCCTACTTTAAATCTTGACAATCCTTCTAAGGAGACAAAGATAGATTTAGTTCCTCATCAGGCAAAAGAGAAGAAGGTGGATTTTGTAATGTCAAACTCATTTGGATTTGGCGGTACTAATGCTTCTTTAATATTTAAAAAGATCGATGTTTAAAACACTTTCAAAGGTAAGTTTTATTATATCTAGCATAATAATTCTTTTTGTTATTGGTATTTTTTCCATCATGGTATTTTTTCATTCACCCACTGCCAGTCATAAAGAAGATAAAATATTTTTCATAGAAAGTGGAATGACCTTAAAGGAAGTAATTCATAAACTACATCAAGAAAATATAATACAGCATCCAACATTATTTTTATATTTTTCTCAACTATTTAAAGGGTATGATCCAAAGGTAAGATATGGTGAATATATCTTCGAAAAAAATATATCCTATTATGATATTCTTCATAAAATGCACGAAGGATATGTATTTTTTAGAAGATTTACTATTGCTGAAGGATTATCTGCTCATAGCGCTCTAAAAATCATTAATTCTACTGAAGGGTTGGTTGGTGATGCTATAGAAACTATAGAGGAAGGATCAATATTGCCAGAAACATATTATTATTCCTATAATGATAAAAAAATAGATGCTATAAAAAGGATGCAAAATGCTATGATCAAAGCTATTGATGAATTGTGGGAAAAGAGAGATAAAAGCAATAATATTATAAAGAGCAAGAAAGAGGCTATTATTTTGGCTTCAATAGTTGAAAGGGAAACTTCACTTGAGTCAGAAAGAAAAACAATTGCATCAGTATTTTTAAATAGGCTAAAAATAGGTATGAAATTACAATCAGATCCAACAATTATTTACTCTTTCACTTTTGGAGATACATCTTTAGAAAGGTCGATTGGTTATAAGGATATTAGAAATAAATCAGAATTTAATACTTACCATATATATGGTCTTCCACCATCGCCAATTAGCAATCCAGGGTTAGCTTCTATTGAGGCAGTGCTGAATCCGCTTACAACTGATTATTTATATTTTGTTGCGACAGGTTATAGTGGTCATAATTTTTCTACCAATTTAAAAGAGCATAATAAAAATGTTAAGAAATATTATGAGATTCTTAAGCAGCAAAAACAGGGGTTGAAATAAAGAAATATTAATTCTTTATATTTATAGCAATTCCCAACTTTAAAGTAAGTTTTTAATAAAAATATTTAGGAACCTCTGAAAAACTAAAATATGTATTTAGCATAAATTTAGTTTTTTATGGTACAATATGTTCATATTGCACCAAAAAGAAACATAATTTCTGCTAAAAAATGATCTAAAAATTCCAATTTTTAGTTTTTCAGAGGTTCCTTTACTTTAAATGAATTAATTACAAATTATTCAGAATTTTTTCAAAAATTCTTGCGTCATATGTGTTGCTAATCGATATCGGATTTACGTTTCTTTAAAGATAAGAAATGCTATTAGTCATTCTTGCAATTTTGGTGTTGTATAAATTAGTTTACTTTTTTCTTCATTTTTTTAATATTACCTAACTGGGACTGTCCTTATCTAGGTTAAAAATACTTTTCCCATTGCTTTTCTGTTAATTTTTGTCCAAATTCAATGATTTTTTGGTGCAATATATCCATATTGGACCAAAAAATCATCAAATTTTGTCTAAAAATTACCTAAAAAATCAAAGGAAAAAGATTTTGGACAGTACCAAATTGCAAAATCCAAAATAATTATTTAATGAGTAAAGAATTAATATTAGCAATTCCTAAAGGTAGAATATTGAAAGATTTGTCGAAATTATTGCTAAAAACCGATCTAAAAATTGAAGATGAATTTTTTGATGATAATTCTCGTAAATTACTTTTTTCTTCCAATGTCAAAAATCTCAAAGTAATTAAAATTAGAAGTTTTGATATTGCTAATTTTGTTAGGCTTGGTGCAGCGGATATCGCAATTTGTGGTTTTGATGTTTTGGAAGAATTTTCTTCAAATCAAATTTATCCTCTATTAGATCTGGATATTGGAAAATGTCGCCTTTCAATTGCAACTGACAATTTGAATAAAAAAGATTTTCAAAGTAAAAGTCATGTCCAAATTGCTACTAAATATGTTAATATTGCTACTCGATATTTTGCAAATTTAGGAATTCAGACTGAGGCAATTAAACTTAATGGTGCTATGGAGTTGGCACCAAGATTAGGTTTGTCTGACTATATTGTAGATTTGGTTGATAGTGGCAGGACATTGCAGGAAAATAATCTTATTGAGATAAAAAAAATCATGGATGTTAGTTCTTATCTAGTAGCAAATATCAATTCTTTTAAGGTACAAAAATCTGAAATTGGGGATGTGATTCAAATATTAAGAAATATTAATGCCAATTATTAATTTTCTGAAAAAAATTTTCTTTCCAATAATTATTTTTATCTTTCTAGGTTCGTGTGATCCTGGAGGAGATTCAACTTTTGCTCCTAATTTAGATGAGTTACAAAAATTTGATCCAATAGATAAGGGTGTTAGATTCCCCTATTATGATAATATTGGGCAGGATTTTAATGGTGATAACAAAGTTGATGATGGTGACAAGCATATTAGATGGGGTCGAAAAAATACCAATTGGCATCATGCCTGTGCTTCTGAATCAATTCAATATAGCATGGCTGGTAAGATATTATCAATTATGCCTATTTCATTAAAAGCTTCATTACATTTGATTAATATTGCTACAGCTGGTACTGTTGATATGCTTGGCATTCTCCATAAAATTTTTGCCTCTCAGGATGGTTTTTCTGATTATTATTGGGATCTTTTTAATCCATCATGTAGTGTCATCGCTCTTGCTCAAGGTGCCGCCCTATATCTAGCAAAACAGACAGTTAATTTCGCTTGTAAAGCGGCACCAGCCTATCCCAAAAAAAAAGTAGCGCAAGAAACTGGTAAGGGTCTGGTAGCTAAAGCGAAATCTGCCGCAACATCAACTGCTAAGGAAGCTTTAGGTTTGGAAAATGCTCTTGATTTTTTTTATGCTAATTCTTATTGCAAATCTTCCATTGGTTTCGCAAAAGTCACTTCACTGGCTGCAGGATTAGCTTGTTCTGCTAATGTTGCTGGTGGTTCAGCTGCCGCAGCTTGTTTAGCAAAAACGAAAATTGCGACTAAGGCTTATAATAATAGTCTTAGCTGTTGTGCCGCTGTTGCTGCTTATGATATTGCTTTTGCTGCTGCTATGAAAGCCTTGGAATTGAAATATACTGCAGCAACTAGACATCAAAAAAAAGTGGCTATTTGTGGTCATGATTGGTATGGCTGGAAAGAAAGAGAAGATACGGGTAGGATGATCAGGGGTCCATATCATTCAAATGCACCTGATGACATGAAGTATAAATATTATTCTTACTACAAGACCCTTCTTGATATGGATGCTAAAAATACTTTAGAAAGAAATATTAACAATCAACTATATCGAGAATTTTATTTTGGTGGTCGAGAAATAGCAGATCCAACGCCAGAAAGCAATGGCGGTTGTTTGATGCCTAAAATTGATGAAGGAAAATTAAAAAATTTATTTGGCTATAATAGTAAATATAATGCCGATGGCAAGGATGAAATAAGACAAAGATATTATTTTAAAGGTTCTAATACTGAGCCTAACTTTGCTTGTGAGAGATTTAACCCCGATAATAAAAAACTAAGTGCAGATGAGGTAGTAAAATTTTCAGAGGCTTATAATTGCTGTAATAATAGGAGTAAAAATACTATTTGCCTGGAATATATTAGTGATTATAGTGCAAAATTTGAAAGAGGGGGTAGAAAATATGATGGTTTAGTTCAGCCATATATTAATCAATTAAATAGTAATAATATTTCTATTGTTAGGAAGGAGGCTGCTGACGACTATAATGATGCAGCAAAAGAGGCTAATAATCCAATGAGAGATAATATAGATTTTTGTGAAATTGGCAGTTCTAATTGTTCGCTAGGAGATTTTTTAGATATGCCGGTTTTGTATAAGGCTTATAAACATCCACTAAATGATAAATATGTTTGCGCCAGAAGCTATTCCGTTTGTCCTTACAATTTTACTGTTGGTACAGGAACTTTTATGACAGGGACTGATATTGATCATCAAGATGATGCTAGTTTGGAACTTCTTTCAAATATTGGTATTGGTTTTGCATCTGGTAAAAATAGACAAAGGAATGCTAATGGCTATTCAGATTGTCAACATTTAAATCATTGCAGTATTATACCTGGTGATAGACAGGATATAGATTATGGCGTATTACATGATAAGGATAGCTATTTCATATCTAGTGCTTGCGTGGATGGTAGGGGTGACTCACAAAATTACCATTTTCAAAATAATTTATTATCAACTGTAATTGAAATGAAGTCTATAACCGCTCCTCTAGCGCAATGTTTTGTTGAAACTTTTGAAAATTTATTACTCAATAAATATGGCCGAGATGCTGGTGATAATTCCTATCGTAAAGGTGACGCTCGAAGATTACCTGCATTCTTTGATGTTTTGCAAGGTAATCTTCAGGAGATTTTAAGGGTTATTATGATTTGCGCTCTAATGCTCATAGGTTACAGAATTTTATTAGCTGGAGGGATAGAGAAAAAAGAGGTTATGACCTTTATTCTTAAATTAGCCTTTGTCATGTATTTTGTTTCTGGCAATGCTTGGAAGGCTGTTTTTTCTGAAGGCTTAATAGCTGTTAGTACAGAATTATCTTCATCTTTAATAATGATCGATAAGGATGATATTAATATTTATCCAAATCAGTCAGAACTTGATCAGCTAAAAGTTACAATCATAGGTGGTGGGGTTTCTGATAAGGTGATAAAAATTACTATGGATAATGATCTTCAAATTGATGGTCCTAGTGAAATTAATAAGCCTAATGAAGCTGGTATTACGACTGCAAATAACAATGGCACAATAGATTTGTTTCAATTAAAAAGTAAGCCAGAAAATGGTTATTATTTTAAAAGAGATAGCGGCATATACAATATTTCAAATAATCATATTTGTAAATTTCCAAGATATAATGCTAAGAAAGATGGCGTCGATACTCCTTCATATCCTATTGGTAATGAATATTTAAAAGTATTTGATACATTAGATTGTATGATCGGCTATTCTCTTGGAATAAGTGCCATTTCTAATGGATCAAGCTTTATTGGCGCTGTGACAATGTCATTTTTAAATGGTTTTATTGGCATGGCTTTTGCCATAGCTTCCCTCTTTTTTGCCTTTTCTTTATTGTCAGTGGCTATCAAAACTTTGTCAATTTTTGTTATGTGTTTGATTTATCTTTCGATGTTGATTTATGTTTCGCCAATCACTATCACTTGCATACTTTTTGGTAGAACGAAAGATATTTTTAACGCATGGTTTTCTGCCTTAGTATCATATAGCATTCAGCCGGCACTTATCTTTATTTTTGCAGGTTTATTTATTAGTATTTTTAATCATACTATAGTTAAAGAGGATGTTAGATTTGAATATCAAATAACTAATCAGAATAGTCAAGCAATTACAACAAATGAAAGGCTATCATTTATTAATTGTAACGATTGGAAATTAGATAATAAGGTTAGTAAGCCTAGCAAAACTAGTGTTTATTGTTTCTTTAATGAGATATATAATCCGAATGGTAATAGGTCAGAATCAGTACTTACAGGTTTTCAAGTTCTTGGTATGAATTTTTATAGAGTGGGGGAGATCTTGGCTGGTGGCTCTAAGGATATAGTTACAAATAGTTCCGAAAAAACTAAATTTACTAATATGTTACAAATTGCCGTGATATTGTACATTATTAATGCCATAACATCCACGATACCAAATGTAATAGTCTATATTCTCAGTGGTGCCCAAATTGGTAGTGTTGGTGGTTTAAATATTAGTCCTGCTGGCCTTTCGCAAAAAGCCAAATCTTATGCTTCAACTACAAAAGATGTTGCCAAGGGTTTAGCAACCAGACATGGTAAACAGCTTCATGACAAGGTTACTCGTAAAAAACCAGGAGAAGGAAAGGCTGATAAACCTGACAATAAAGGTAGTGCCTAAATATTGTTAGCTAATTAATGGAATTTGCGACAGTCTTATAAAGAGCAAGACCAAATACTCTACCAAAACACTTGACTATTACTAAATATCTAAATAGTATCATAAGATTATTGGTATTATAATCACTTAATTGGCTATATAATAGGATTTATATATGATTTTAACATCTAAAGGAAGATATGCGGTTGAAGCTATGGTCGAGATGGCCAGGCTTAGTGATGATAAGCCAATTTCCCTTTCTTCAATTGCAAAAAGTCAGCAGAAATCCTTTTCATATTTAGAAAGATTATTCTCTCAATTAAAGAAGGCTAAAATAATTGATTCTATTAAAGGTCCTGGAGGTGGCTATATTTTTTTGAAGGAATTAGAAAATATTAGCATATATGATATTATATTAGCAGTTGATGAATCAATAAAAATGACCAATTGCACTAAGACCGAAAATTGTTTAGGTAAAACCACAAAATGTCAGACTCATAAATTATGGAAAGGGCTGGAAAATAAAATAAAAGATTATTTTGAGTCAATAACTGTAAAAGATTTAAAAAAAGCATGAAAGATAAAATTTTTTTTGATAATAACGCAACAACTAGAGTAGATAAGAAAGTTATAGATGAAATGGTTGAAGTAATGGAGCTGCCTTTAAATTCATCATCCATCCATTCTCACGGTAGATTCGCTCTAAGAAAATTAAATAATGCTAGGAGTCGGATCAAAAAATTACTTAATGCTAGTAATTATGATGTAATTTTTACTTCAGGTGCTACAGAATCAAATAATTTAGCCTTACTTGGAGGTAAAAAATTACCAATAATTACTACTAAAATAGAACATCCAGCAATTGTTAATGTTGTTAAAGAGGTTGAGCATTATTTTGTTAAGACGACTAATCAAGGATTGGTAGATTTAGATGATTTAAAAGAAAAAATATCAGATCTTAATGGCAGAGAATTTATTTGTTCCATTATGTTTGCTCATAATGAAACTGGAGCTATATTTCCAATTAAAGAAATTTCTAAAATTACTCATCAAAATGGTGGAATTTTTCACTGCGATTTAACTCAGGGGGTTGGTAAGTTAGAAGTTGATCTTGAGGATTTAAATATTGATATGGGCTCATTATCAGCTCATAAGTTAAATGGTCCGCAAGGAGCTGGTGCCCTTCTAGTTCGCAAAGGAATTGTTATTAATAATATTCTTTATGGTAGCGGCCAAGAAAATGGTAAAAGACCTGGAACTAACAATATTGCTGGTGCAGTTGGTCTTGGTAAGGCTTGTGAAATATCAAAAGATAAAATTCCAAAATATCAAGAATTAGAAAAATTACGCAATTATTTTGAAGAATCTTTAAAAAAGATAGCGGGTGATAATGCTGTAATTTTTTGTCAGGATATAGCAAGAACACCAAATACTAGCTTTGTTGCTATGAAAGGAGTTGATAATCAAACTCAATTAATTGAATTTGATCTTAATGGCTTTTCAGTTGCAATTGGTTCAGCTTGTAGTTCAGGATCATCAAAACCGCCTATGGCATTATCCGAAATAGGAGTTTCTGATGAATTGGCAAAAAATACCATAAGAGTGAGTTTTGGCACTGATAATAGCAAAGTGCAAATAGATCAATTTATTGAAATCTGGAAGAATCTTTATCAAAAAACTAAAAAATAATTATGAAATTACCTATTTATTTAGACTATCAATCAACTACACCAATCGATCCAAGAGTAGCTGATTATATGTGCGACATTTTAAAAAATGAGATTGGCAACCCACATTCTAGAACTCATCAATTTGGCTGGAGAGCAGAAGAAATAGTTGAAGAAGCTAGGGAAAATGTAGCAAATCTTATTAATGCTCATCCTAAGGAAATTATTTTTACTTCTGGTGCAACAGAATCTAATAATATGTCAATTAAGGGTGCTTATGAATTTTATAAAAATGATAAAAATCATGTTATCACATTAAGTACAGAACATAAATGTGTTATTAATTCTTGCCGTGAAATTGAGCAAAAAGGTGGTAAAGTTACTTTTTTAAAGGTACAAAAAAATGGTATCGTTGATTTAAAGGAATTAGAAAATGCTATTACTGACAAAACCTTGCTTATTTCAATTATGGCCGTAAATAACGAAATTGGCGTTATTCAGCCATTAAAAGAAATTGGTGCTTTATGTCGTAAAAAAGGAGTGTTTTTTCATACAGATGCTGCTCAGGCTTTTGGTAAAATTCCTCTTAATGTTAATGAGTTAAATATTGATCTAATGAGTATTTCTGGTCATAAAATTTATGGTCCAAAAGGTGTTGGCGCACTTTATGTTAGGCGTAAACCGAGAGTTAGAATTCGTGCATTAATTAGCGGTGGCGGACAAGAAAGGGGTTTAAGATCTGGTACTTTAGCACCATTTTTAGTGGCTGGACTTGGCAAGGCCGCTGAAATTGCTAAAAAAGAGATGAAAAAAGATTATGAAAAAGCAGAAAAATTAAGAGATAGATTTATGGATGGCTTCAAAGATCTTGATAAAATCTATCTTAATGGTGATGCAAAGCAGCGTATTCCACATAATATTAATCTTAGCTTTGCAGGAATTGAAGGAGAGTCATTTATTATGGCAGTAAAAGATCTGGCTATTTCATCTGGATCAGCCTGCACTTCAGCGTCACTGGAACCTTCTTATGTTTTACATGCTTTGGGTGTTGGTGATGATTTAGCTCATACATCTATTAGATTTGGCTTCGGTAGATTTACAACAGAAGAAGAGATAGATTATGCAACTAACCTTATCAAAGAAAAAGTACAAAAATTAAGAGATCTTAGCCCATTATGGGAAATGATTCAGGAAGGTGTTGATCTTAATTCCATTGAGTGGAGTGGACATTAAATATTTATACCAATTATCATAAAATAGATAGTTGGTACCATCTATAAAATTAATCTAGGTCTTTTAGATTTCTAACAATTCATTTGAAAATAATTATCTCCATAATAAGATTGAGGAACCTCTGAAAAACTAAATTATATCTTATTTTACCCATATGTTTGATTTTATTAAAAAAACTGATCCAGAAATTTATAGCTCTATGCAAAAGGAGCTTGATAGACAAAAATATAAGATTGAACTAATTGCCTCTGAAAATATAGTAAGCCAAGCAGTTTTAGAAGCGGCGGGTAGTATTTTTACCAATAAATATGCTGAAGGTTATCCAGGTAAAAGATATTATGGCGGCTGTGAATTTATGGATCAGGTGGAGCAGATTGCAATTGATAGGATCTGTCAATTATTTGGCACTAAATTTGCCAATGTTCAGCCCCATTCTGGTGCCAGCGCTAATCTTGCTGTTTATCATGCATTTTTAGAACCTCATGATACATTGCTTGGCATGTCACTTCCAGCAGGTGGTCACTTAACTCACGGTGCACAAAGAACATTATCTGGTAATTGGTTTAATTCGGTGCAATATGGTATTAGAGATGATGATGGTTTAATTGATTATGATCAGGCTATGGATCTTGCCAAAAAACATAAGCCAAAAATTATTGTTTGCGGCACATCTTCCTATCCAAGAATTATCAAATGGGATAAATTTAGAGAAATTGCCGATGAAGTTGGTGCCTTGTTGTTAGCTGATATTTCTCATATTTCTGGATTAGTTATTTCTGGATGCTATCCTTCGCCAGTCGGTTTTGCTGATATTATAACTTCTACAACTCATAAAACTCTTAGAGGTCCAAGAGGTGGAATAATTTTAACCAATGATGAAACTTTGGCTAAAAAAATCAATTCTTCAGTTTTTCCTGGTGTTCAAAGCGGCCCTTTAATGCATATTGTTGCTGCCAAAGCTGTTGCTTTTGGTGAAGCTTTAAAGCCAGAATTTAAAATCTATTCAGAAAATGTGGTTAAAAATGCTAAAATCTTAGCAAAAACATTAATGGATCGTGGTTTAAAAATTACTACTGGTGGTACTGATTGTCATTTGATGGTTGCAGATCTAACACCTCTTGAGAATTTAACTGGTAAAGAGGCTGAAAAATGCTTAGAAAGGGCTGGTCTTACTTGTAATAAAAATGCTATTCCAAATGACCCAAGAAGTCCTTTTGTAACTTCAGGACTTAGATTTGGTACGCCAGCCGGCACGATGAGAGGTTTTGGCGAAAAAGAATTTCAAAGAATAGGCCATTTAATTTGTGATATTTTGAAAGCTTTTGTTAAAAATGATTTATCTGCTGAAAAAAATAAAGATTTAGAAGAAAAAATACGATTAGAAGTCAAAGATTTATGCTTAAAATTTCCTATTTATGAATGATGATACCCCTGAAATAGTCAGGCATTTTAGAAATTTTGTTATAATAGGATTTCTATTAATATCTGTATTTTTTATCTGTGGTTATATTACAATGCTTCTTGTGGCGGTAACTATGGCTCCAACTTGGCAGGTGGCAATTAGCTATTTTACTATTCCGAATTGGGAGAACATCTTAATTCTTTGGAATATATTAGTACAATATTGGGTTTTTTATTTTAAAAATATTGACTATTTACATTGGAACAGCACTATTCCCACGGCAGCATCCCAAATTAGCTATTTTATTCCAAAATTATATCTGACAACTCTTTTACCATATATATTTTTATTAACTTCTTTATGGATGATAAGAGCACCATTAATGGATTGGCGACCATTTAAAAAAGCAGAATCAATTCATGGTAATGCTAAATGGGCCACTGATAGACAAATTAGTAAAATGGGTCTCAAGGCAAAAAGAGGTGTATTACTTGGCTCTCATAAGGGAAAATTTCTTATAGCAGATGATTATCAACATATTTTACTATTTGCACCAACTGGTTCTGGTAAGGGTGTGGGTTTTGTAATTCCAAATTTATTATTTTGGCGTGATTCAGTAATTGTCCACGATATTAAATTGGAAAATTACGAATTAACTTCTGGTTATCGAAAAAATAAATTACATCAAAAAACATTTCTCTGGAATCCAGCTGATCCAGATGGAATTAGCCATTGTTATAATCCAATGGATTGGATTTCAAGAAAATCGGGTAAAATGGTTGATGATGTACAAAAAATTGCCAATTTTTTACTTCCAGAACAAGAATTTTGGCAAAATGAGGGTCGATCACTTTTAGTTGGTGTTATGCTTTATTTATTAGCTGATAAATCAAAGCCAAGCACCTTAGGCGAGGTGGTTAGGACTTTAAGAAATAATGATGTAGTTTATAATCTTGCTGTTATTTTGGACACTATGGGTAAAGATATTCATCCTGTATCTTATATGAATATTGCAGCTTATTTACAAAAACCAGATAAGGAAAGGGGTTCAGTTACTTCAACTGCCAACTCATCTTTAGAATTATGGGCTAACCCATTAATTGATAAAACAACAGCTACTAGTGATTTTAATCTTAATAATTTTAAAAAAGAGAGCCATACATTATATATCGGTTTAACTCCTGATAATATCTCTCGTCTTAAACCTTTGATGGGAATTTTTTATCAGCAAGCAGCATCTTTTTTTACTGCTAAAATGCCAAGGCCAGAAGAAAAAACTGGTGTTTTAATGATGATGGATGAGTTTCCAACTTTGGGTAAATTAGAACAATTTCAGGCTGGTATTGCTTATTTTCGTGGTTATAGAGTTAAGTTATTCCTTATCATTCAAGATACTCAACAGCTTAAAGGTATTTATGAAGAGGCTGGCATGAATTCATTTCTTTCCAACTCAACTTATCGTATTACTTTTGCTGCTAATAATATGGAAACTGCAAATTTGATTTCACAATTAATTGGCAATAAAACTGCAACTCAAATTTCAACTAATAAACCAAAATATTTAGATCTAAATCCTGGTGCTCGTAATTTACATATTTCGCACACTCAAAGAGCCTTATTGTTACCTCAAGAAGTAATACAATTACCAAGAGATGATCAAATTATTCTTATCGAATCTCAGCCACCAATTAAATCAAAGAAAATTAAATATTATGCTAGCAGGTTCTTTAAAAAAAGATTGCTATCTCAAGTAAAAATACCTAAGCAAGAGCCTTATATTCCACCAAGACCAGAAAAAAGACAGCCAGAAGAAGCTGCCAATGCTGAGGAAAATAATCAGCAGCAAAATCAAGATCAAAATCAGGAGAAAATAGAAGAATCCACGAATTAATACCATTTATCATTAAAAAATAAACAATATAGCACAAATGACACAAGAAAATCTTTTGATTTTCTGAGTAATTTGCAACTTTTTACTTAAAAAAATAAATTTTTTAAAAGTAAAATATTTTTTCTTGTTATTTGTAAAAAATGAGGTCAATATACCCATATTGCGTCATAGCTTTTTACTAATAATAAGAAAAAAGATGAAGCTAGATTGTTTATCTTTGTAATAGTTTTTTTAATGATAATTGGTATGATATGCAAATCAAATTAGAAAATATTAATAAATCTTTTTTTATTCAAAATAAGGAATTAAAAATATTAAAAAATATTAATTTATCATTAGATCCTGGTCGAATTACTGCTCTTGTTGGTCCTTCTGGATCTGGAAAGACTACGCTTTTGCAAATTGCTGGCTTGTTAGATAATCCAACTTCTGGGAAAGTGATTTTTGATAATATAAATTTATCAAATAGCAGTGACAAAGAGCGCACTGAATTTAGAAAAAATAATATTGGTTTTATTTATCAAGATCATAATTTACTTCCCGAATTTAATTCAGTTGAAAATATAGCCTTACCTTTATTAATAAAAAATAAAGATAAAAAACTGGCACTAAAAAAAGCTGAAGAGATTTTGGAAAAAATTGATCTTAGTGATAAAAAAAACTCTTTTCCCTATGAGCTATCAGGTGGTCAACAACAAAGAATTGCCATTGCTAGAGCTATAATTACAAAACCAAAAATTTTATTTGCTGATGAGCCGACAGGAAATTTAGATTCTAAAAATGCCCAAAATATCTTTCAAATTTTCTATGATTTTACCAAAGAATATAAAATAAATTCATTAATAGTTACTCATAATATGGATTTGGCCAAAAAGATGGATCAGATAATTACAATTGAAGATGGTCAAATCAGCAGTTAAAAATAATCTCAATGAGCATTTATTAGAATTTCGTCAAAGATTTATAAAATCTTTAATATTTTTTCTATTTTTCTTTATCATAGGATATATTTTTTCTGAGCAAATATATAATTTTCTGTTAAAGCCTTTAGAGATTAATTCTGAAGATTCTCGTAGAATAATTTATACCTCGCCAATTGAAGCATTTTTATCCTATTTAAAATTATCATTTATTTTTGCTTTATTTTGTTCTTTGCCACTAATTTTATGGCAAATTTATCTTTTTTTAACACCGGCTCTTTATAAAAAAGAAAGGGGAATAATGATAATGATTTTTTTAATTAGTCCTATTTTATTTTTCGTAGGATCTGCATTATGTTATTATGGATTATTACCAATAGCCTTAAAATTCTTCTTAAGTTTTGAAAATATTAATTCAGTAATTCCAATTATTTTAGAAGCAAAAATCAGTGAATATTTAAAATTAATATTAAATATGATATTTATTTTTGGTTTAATTTTTCAAATACCCTTATTATTTTTATTATTAATTAAATTTAAAAAAATAGATAAAATTTCTCTAAAAAAATTCCGTAAATATTATATAATTTTATCTTTTACAATTGGCGCTATCTTTACCCCTCCTGATATATTTAGCCAAATTTTTATAGCAGTAATTATGATATTATTTTATGAAATTATGGTATTTTTTACCAAAGACCAATCACCAAAAGATTCTTGAACTAAGGTTAAAGCTGATATCATTGCTGTATCAACTCTTAAAATTCTAGGACCTAGACTAATTGAATAAATATTTTTAGATTTAATTAAATCTAATTCATCATTAGAAAAGCCACCTTCTGGACCAATTAAGATAATAACTTCTTTATTTTTGCTATTAATTTTTTGTAAAATATCGTTGGCCTTTTCTGAAGTTCCAGATTCGTCACAAAGAATTAAAATTCTTTGATTATCAAGATATTCTTCCAAAAAGTCATTTAAATTTTGCAATTTTTTTATTTTAGCGATATCATTTCTTTCAGATTGCTCAGATCCCTCCTTAATATTTATCAAGAATTTCTCTTTATTAAATTTATTGATAAATGATCTTTTGGTAGTAATCGGAATGAATTTAGTTACACCCATTTCCATTCCCCTTTTAGCAATTGATTCTAAAGTATGATTTTTAACTATTGAAAATGCTAAAGAAATTTTGGGTGGAAAATATTGTTCTTTGATTTGTTTTTTAATAAGAATTTGACATTTTTTCTTAGCAGTATTTACAATCTCTCCCAAAAAATCTCCATCCTGACCATTAAAAATATTAATTTTATCAGAAGTTTTTACCCTCATAACATTTTTTAGATAAAAAAAATCTTTATCCTTAATTTCAATTATTTGATCTTGGTAAATTTTATCTAGATTTAAAAAAATTCTTATCATAATGTTAGAGTGTTAATTGCCATAATAAATATTATTAAATATGAAAGAAAGAATTGCAATAATTGAAGGTTTTAGAACTCCGATGGGTAAAGCAGGAGGTTGTCTAAAAAATGTTTCTGCCCATGATCTGGGAGCAAAAGTAGTAAAAGAGCTTCTCGTTAGAACTGATATTGATCCAAATATAATTGATGAAGTAATTATTGGTAATGTTGCAAATCTTAGTGACTCGGCAAATATTGCTAGGGTTATAGCCTTAAAAGCTGGTATTCCAGAATCAGTTCCAGCTTTTACCGTGCATCGCAATTGTGCTTCTGGCATGGAATCTGTCACAAGTGCAGCCAATAGAATCTTGCTAGGTGATGCTGATGTAATTATTGCTGGCGGTGTAGAATCTATGAGCAATATTCCTCTTTTATATAATAGCAAGATGACCAAATTATTTGCTGATTTATTTAAATCCAGATCATTTTTACAAAAATTAAAAGTTATTTTTAGATTTAGACCAAACTTCTTATCGCCTGTTATTGCAGTGCAGCAAGGATTAACTGACCCAATTTCTGGGCTAATTATGGGATCGACTGCTGAAAATCTAGCTCGTGACTTTAGAATCACTAGAAAAGAGCAAGATGAATATGCTATGCAAAGTCATAATAGAGCAGAAAAAGCAACTGCAGAAGGAGTTTTTGATGATGAAATTGTTACAATTTTTAATAATGATGTAAAAAATAGTAAAATTATTGAAAATGACGAAGGAATAAGAAATGGTCAAAATATGAAGGATTTATCCAAGTTAAAGCCATATTTTGAGAGAAATACAGGCACAGTTACCGTTGGTAATTCTTCTCAATTAACTGATGCTGGGGCTGCTATGATTTTAATGAGTGAATCCAAAGCTAAGGAGTTAAAATTAAAACCTTTAGGTTATTTAAGAGATTTTGCCTATGCTGGTCTTGATCCTTCTCGTATGGGTTTGGGTCCAGTTTTTGCAGCAGCAAAATTACTTAAAAAATCAGATGTTAAATTCAAAGATATTGATCTAATTGAAATTAATGAAGCTTTCGCAGCTCAGGTGATTGCTTGCAAAAAAGCTTTTGAGTCTGATGAATTTGCTAAAAAAGAATTAGGTTTAGAATCTGCAATTGGTAAGATTGATGATGAAATTTTAAATGTTAATGGTGGCGGTATTTCTCTTGGTCATCCAGTGGGAATGAGTGGTTCTAGAATTATTATTCACGCTTTAAAAGAATTAAAAAGGAAAAAGAAAAAGATGGCACTTACAACTCTTTGTATTGGTGGCGGTCAAGGTGGAGCTTGTTTATTAGAAGCGAAATAATAGCAATTCCTAAAAGATGGAAATTGCTATAGCTATTTTTTCTTCTCCAAATATTTTTCTGGATTAACAGCTTCCTTCTTTTTTCTTAAGCTAAAATATAGCTGTTTTTCTGAAACATTTCCTGTGGCACCAATATTAGCAATTTTTGTACCTTGTTCAATTTTTTGTCCCTTTTGGACTAAAATATCATCTAAGTGAGCATAGGCAGAAATCCAGTTATTTGCATGTTTTATAATAATCAAATTACCATAACCTCTAAGCTCATTTCCAACATAAACAACCTTACCATCCTTAACTGAAATAGCATCATCATTACCATTTGTCTTAATATTGATGCCATCATTATATAAGCCACCCGCTTTTTGTCCAAATTTGGAAATTATAGTTCCAGATTTAACTGGCCAGATGAATTTACTATTATTGGCTATGATAGGTAATTTTTTAGTTTTTGGCTTTCGTTTTTTAACATCTCTTTTAATGGAGGCGGTTTCGGAAATTCTAATCTTGTCGCCAGATTTAATATTATAGGGTTTTTCCAGATCATTTAATTTTATCAAATTAGCAATTTTCATATCATACATTCTGGCTATAGAATTTAAATTATCTCCCGATTGCACTTTATGATATTTAAAAGATGGTAATTTTATTCTTTGTCCAACTTTTAATATATAAGGTTCGTTTAAATTATTAATTTCAATAAGATCACGATTTGGAATATTATATGTTGCAGAAATTCCATATAATGTATCACCAGGATTTACAATCACTTCAGCGGCGTTATTTTTATTTTCTATTGGGTTAGATTTTGCCACAGCAATATTTGAGTTACTATTTAGATTTTCTAAATTCTTTTTGCTAATATCACTGAACTTTAATCTATTTTTCTTGTAATAATTTTTCTTGGAATATATTTTATCCTTATTGATAACGATCTCTACTTTATTTTGATAGCAACCAGTTAGCATTATGAATAGCAAAATAATAAATAATCTCATTTTATGGAAATATTTTTAATAATTATTTTTGGTTTTATTTTCGGTAGTTTTATTTCAATGGCAAGCTATAGATTAGGTACCAGAGGTAGTAAAATAACTGACCTTATAATAAGAAGGTCTTTTTGTCCAAAATGCAATAATATTTTAAAAATAAAAAATTTAATTCCTATTTTCTCTTGGATTTTCCAGGGTGGTAAATGCTCTCATTGTAAAAATAAAATTCCACCACGCTATATTTTAATCGAAATATTTACCACTATTTTTTTCTTAATTAGCTATTTTGTTCTTGGTCAAAATTTTAATGTCCATTTATTCATAATATTAGCTATAATAGTTATTTTGATGATCGCTTCTATTGTTGATCTAGAACATTATTTTATTCCTAATATTACACAAATTTCTTTGCTAATTTTGGCAATATGCTATCATATTTTTATAACTAAGAATTATAATATACAGAATCATATATTATCAGCATTTTTATATGCTCTATTTATATATTCTATTTTTTATATATTTTTAATTATAAGAAAAAAATATGCTATTGGAAGTGACGATCTAAAGTTTTTTCCTATAGCTGGTATATTTTTAGGAATGAATAATTTTGTCTATTTCATTGCATTTCTTGGTATTTTTGGTATAATATATGGTGTAGCATGGAAATTTTTTAAAAAAGAAGATACTTTTCCTTTTGCTCCAGCACTTTCTTTTGCTCTTATAATGAATTTATGGGGTTTTGCAGATTTATTTGATATATCTGATATTTTAGAGTGTATGATTTTTGAATGTTTATATGAGTCGTATTAGGATTATCTCAGCAATAATATTATTTATCTTACTCTTTTCGAGAACCCTCTTTGCTGCCTGTTATGATATGGATAATCTTTTTGATAATGATGGTAATATAGGTGGTCTTAAAATTAGTTTTTTTAATAATAATAATTGTTCTGAAGATTACAAAAAATCCTCTCCATATAAGATATTTGTTTCTAAGAATAGCTCCATCAAAAATTCCAATGAAATCAAGTTTAGAATTCCAAATTCTGATTTGGCTATAAATGAAGATCAGGATATTATAGTATTTTATTCTAGAATAGGTCTAATAGCTAGGGTTTATGTGGGAGGTGGTGAGGTCAAAATATCTCCTGCAAGTGCTAGCATAACAAAAAATGGAGAAACATATAGCATATCTAATATTGAGTTTCGTAATATCTCTAAATTAACATTTGGTAGTAAATCATTTGTCGGAATTATAGATAATATTAGATATCGTACCAATAATACTGATTTTATTCCTTTAATTGCTATTAAATCATATAGGATTTATACTGAGGAGAAATTTAGTTCAGAGCAGGTCAGGGTAAAATCTCTTCCACCAAAATTGCGTGATGGTGTTGCGGTGAAATCTGTTATATATTATGATCATAAGAAGGATTATAATAATAAAGGTATATTGGAATGTAAATCTGGTTATGAGAAGACGAATGATTTGGGTTATTATTTTGAACAAACCGGTTTTAAATTGATTAAATTTACCGGCTGTTGTTTTCGTGAACAATATGACTCAGGTTTTATGGATGGAAATCTTAAAACTACAGAAAATATAGATTATGATTCTTCCATTGTTGGAGAAAGCGATATTACTCCAAGAGCATCAAATGATATCGTTTGTCAGATAGGTAGGATTACTCCTGGTAGTAATTTATCTTATTATTTTGATACTGATAGATGTTCTTTAGCCTTAACAGGATCTTGTACTGGTGATGGTGAGATACCTAATAGTCCATTGATTAATCAATGTTCAACTATGCAGGTTGGTGATGTGGTTCTTAATTCAGCTGGTACTAATAGTAATAAGGTTATTGCTTGCAAAATTGGCTGTACAAATGATCAGAATTTATTTTATAATTTGTCAGCGCAAGATGCTAGTGTAGTTATTTCTGGGACTGCATGTAGAGAAAAATCAAAAACATTAAGAAATTGGGCTTCAAATTCTGGACTATCTGTACCAAAAGGTCTTAATGGCAATCAATTTATAACATATCTACATAATGGATCTTCTTCTTTAGGTGCTGTTAATTGTATTCCAGGTTATCATGATAATTCTATTACTTATTATTTTCCTGAAAATACTGAGAATATAGTTTTTGATGGTTTCTGTACTGCAAAGAAATATCGTTTAGATAGTTATGATTCTTGGAGTCGTATAGATGGTTTAAATGGTGCTATAGAGGTTGATTATGATGAGAATAGGACTGTGTTATCACCTGGTTTGCTTGATTGTTCAGTTGGATTTTCTCGTAGTAATTTAGGATATTATTTTACTGATAGAAATGATGATGGCGAACCTGACATAGTTATTGTAGGAAATTGTATTGAAAATACCTGTCCTGGAAATTTGGTCAATACAGTTAGGCCAATAAATACTAAAGCTAGAACTCAATTATTAACGGTTTATTCCAGAGATAGTAATCTAGAATTTCAATGTGATGATACTGCTGGTTATGTTTTATATGACACCACTATTCCAAAAATCAATTGCCAAGATAGTGGAGATTGGTTAGCTTCTGGATCTTGCAGATTGCATCAATGTCAAACTGATAACTTAATATCAGATATTTCCACTTTAGACGAACTGAATCAGAATTATGATTTTGGTCCCTCAAGTTATAATTTTGATCATGAATTTGATCTATCCTGTAATAATTCTATTGGCTATGTTAATGATGGTACAGATCCATCTATAAAATGCACTCTTGATGGTTGGGATTTAGATAATACATGTCAGATGCATCAATGTTTAGCTAGTGAATTATTATCCAAAATTTCTAAATTTAATAAAATTAATCAAAATAATAATTTTGGCCCAGAAACTAGTTATAATTTTGATCATCAAATTGATTTATCATGTGATAGTTCTAGCGGTTATATTAATGATGGTACAGATCCATCTATAAAATGCACTCTTGATGGTTGGGAGTTAAATGATACATGTGAATTAAATCAATGTTTAGCTAGTGAATTATCATCCGAAATTTCTAAATTTAATAAAATTAATCAAAATAATGATTTTGGCTCAGCAACTAGTTATAATTTTGATCATAAATTTGATTTATCTTGCGATAGTTCTAGCGGTTATGTTAATAATGGCACAGATCCATCTATAAGATGTATAATTGGCGGTTGGCAGTTAGATGACACATGTCAAATTCACCAATGCTTAGTTGATGATGCAGAATCTCTAATTGCCACTTCTACTAAACTTAATCAAAATAATGATTTTGGCTCAGCAGCTAGTTATAATTTTAATCGTCAATTTGAATTATCATGTAATGATTCTATAGGTTATGTTAGTAATGGAACCGAGCCATTTGTGGAATGTAGAATTGACGGTTGGATGTTAAGTAATAATTGTACAATTTATCGATGTAGCGGTTCTAGCCTATCAACAGCAATATCTTCTTCAAATGGTATGTATAGCTCATTTTCTCCGAGTGGGAATTATAATTATAATCATTCTTTTAATTTAGGATGTCAGGCAGCAAATAATTATTTTAATAATGGTTCAAATCCATCGGCACAATGTAAAATAGGTGGTTGGCAGATAAGTGACCCATGTAAGAGGATGTGTAAAGCTGAAGCTTATAATGTTCAACAGGAACCTCAAAATCTTAAATCAAATTTACCAACAAATTTATCAAATAGAGATATTGGACATGAAATAAGATATAATAGCTGCGATACTGCTTATGTTAAAAATAGTGAACCAAATCCATATGTAAAATGTGAAGCAACAGGCAGGTGGAAATTTTATGGCTCAGATAATTGTGTTTTAGATTTAGAATATTGTAACTCTGTTCCCACTAACCTTAATGCTAATGTTAGTAACATAACAGATCTTTCATTAGGGATAGAACATAATATATCTTGTGATACTGGCTATTCTGGCTCCATCACCCTTACTTGTAAAAGTGATAAATCCTGGGACATAGCAGGAAGTTGTATAAAGCAATGTCATAAGGATGCAGCTCAAGAAATAGGTAATATCGGCAGATCAGTATTAAATATACCAACTTCTCCAACCTATTATAATAAAAATTCTCAAATTAGTTATAATTCTTGTCAAAATGGCTATATCAAAAATTCTGGTGTAACAAGTCCATATTTAAAATGTGAAAATGATGGAGGATGGGGATCTTACGGTGCGGATAATTGTATTTTAGATCAAAATCATTGCGCATCTCCTCCAGGGAATTTAAATATTGATATTAGTGATGTTGGATCTGGCTTTATTAATCAAACATTAAATAGATCTTGTAATATTGGTTATTCTGGCTCCATCACCCTTACTTGTAAAAGTGATAAATCCTGGGACATAGCAGGAAGTTGTATAAAGCAATGTCATAAGGATGCAGCTCAAGAAATAGGTAATATCGGCAGATCAGTATTAAATATACCAACTTCTCCAACCTATTATAATAAAAATTCTCAAATTAGTTATAATTCTTGTCAAAATGGCTATATCAAAAATTCTGGTGTAACAAGTCCATATTTAAAATGTGAAAATGATGGAGGATGGGGATCTTACGGTGCGGATAATTGTATTTTAGATGATGCTTATTGTAATGCAGCACCAACAAATCTCAATGCTGATATGAGTTCTATAACATCTGCTTCATTAGATACAACATATGATATGGTTTGCAATACTGGATATAGCGGTTCTGTTAGTATTAATTGTAAATCTGATAGGAGTTGGGGTATAACTGGCCAATGTATAGAACAATGTCATAGAGATGGTATTACTGATATTGGTAACTCTGAGGCTAGAAATATACCAAATAAAGCCTATTTTGATCATCTTGAAAGAGTTGGTAATGGGTATTGTAAGACTGGCTATATAAAAGAACCTGGTATTTCAAATCCTTTTAGGCAGTGTGAAAATGGAAATTGGCGAATCTATGGTGCAGATAATTGTATTGTAGATCTAAATCATTGTTCAGAAACGACATCTAATAATGTTGAAGCTATATTTACAAGAGGAAGTATGGGTCAAGCTGTAACAATGGCTTGCAATACTGGTTATTCAGGAAGTGTCACTGCAACTTGCCAATCTAATAGAAGCTGGTCATATGCAGGAAGTTGCAATAGAGATGTTGATCATTGTAATTCACAGCCATCATCTGCTAATGCTAGTAGTAGTGTTACAGAAGGGCATATTGGTCAAGCTGTAACAATGGCTTGCAATACTGGTTATTCAGGAAGTGTCACTGCAACTTGCCAGTCTAATAGAAGCTGGTCATATGCAGGAAGTTGCAATAGAGATGTTGATCATTGTAATTCACAGCCATCATCTGCTAATGCTAGTAGTAGTGTTACAGAAGGGCATATTGGTCAAGCTGTAACAATGG